>Ga0315902_10002121_pt1 | contig 31393 bp, 53 predicted proteins | sample LakEriMetagenome_9_FD_203523 | JGI IMG/M metagenome (GOLD analysis project Ga0315902, IMG submission 203523) | Freshwater fungal communities from buoy surface, Lake Erie, Ohio, United States - Buoy 12 MA117 | ecosystem: Environmental > Aquatic > Freshwater > Lake > Lake biofilm | place: USA...
CCCTCGTAAATTTCTTTACCATTTTTATCAGTTAATCCGGTATATTGCATCAATTCATAACCGGGATAATCTACAAAGTCTTGCCAGAAATGATGTAATTGAGCATCATATAACATATTCTGAGTATGCATTCCTTTGTTTTCTCTTTTATCCCACACTCTAAACTTAATTGGTCTGTTCATGTTAATTTAATAGTTGCTTGTTCTCGAAGATGTTGCCGACAACTTTCATAATATTATAATCAGCCGCTGGGCCTTCAAAGGTTGGTACAAAGAACCAATTGGGTTTTATAGTTTTTAATTTGTAGCAACGATCCCAGTATATTTCATACAATCCACAATGATTACCTTTAACATCTTTGGCTTTATCATTTGCTGCTGTATGTAGTTCAACTATGTCGCCGCAATAAATTTCTTTGCCATCTTTGTCTTTCAGTCCTGTATATTCTTGCGGCTCACTTACGCCGCCAGCGATACCTTGAGGCACTCCTTCGTACACATCAAAGTAAATAAAATACTTAGAAACAAAAGAATAGATTCTAAATTTTAGTTCTCTCATATTACTCATTATCGTAAATAGTGCCAACTATTTTTGGATAATATTGCTGAACGATATGACTTAAATTCCAGAGTTCTTTGAAATCACTATCATCGGTAACAACGCACCCAAAAGATCCGCCATAATAAATTACAGGGACATTGCCTTTTTGTTTGTATCTGGCAGTAAAGTAAAGAATATCTCCTTCAAATATTCTATTCCCATTTATATCATCAAGACCAGTATATTCTTCAATGATATGTTCGTTGCGATTAAAGCATCCCGTTAAATGAGCAACTCCCTCTACACCGTAGAGAGAGCCAGTCATTATGTACTTTTTTTCCTTTATACTCCTGATTCTATAAATAAATTCGCGACTCATATTATCTCTTATAATGTATTGCGTTCGTGCAGTTGCCTTTATGCACAAGCGACCATCCATTGCCATTGTAGGTTCGGATGTACTCACAACCATCTATTACTTTAGTGGTATTATTCAAAGTCCAAATACGAACCAAAGAATAAATAACTAAACCAATAATTATAATAAATACTGCGCCCCAAACTGCATCTCCTGTATGTCTGTATCTCATATTTTTTTAATATCTTTAGGATGAACTGCTGTCCACTTGTCGAAGTGATCAGCATTATACTTTTTGATGGGAATGTCAAGAGCAGAATCCCAACCGCTGCCATCTTTTCCTACCCACACAATTTTACATTGATTATCGCCTTGATAAAGAATTCCATTATTAAATTTAAATCCGTCTGATCTATAATCGTAATGATCGAATACAAGATAGCCTTTCTTGATAAGACGATTAATTTTTGCCGCCTTCTTCAAGATATTACGGTATCGGGCTTTACGCAATTTATTCATGATTATTTAAATTCCCCAATTGAAACATACTCCACAATAGCAATATTCACTCCACCAAATCTATCATCGGCTTGCTCAATCCAATAAACAGCAACAACTGGAAAAATAAGATCATTAATCCAATTTTCCAATTTCATATTTTCTGGAGTTGTCTTTGGGATTACAGAGCCATCTTCATTGATATTTTCTCCATTGTCGTTTGTATCCCAACAATCATAACTAATATCCACTCCCAAAGCATGATCAACTTTATAATGCTCATGGAGAATGCTGATATCGTAAGCCCATTGGCGATATTCTTGGATGTTTTTTAGGAGTTTTTTAGTCATATTATTTATTCCACTACACCATCGTTAAAGTAACCAATGTATAACACTCCCAATTCCCGTTTGTCAGCAAAATTATACGCGAACATCAAATCACAACCAGATAAATAATTTTTACAAATCAGATCAATAAAATTGTAATCTTTCGGAGAGTCTTCCCTTGTCGTTGTTGGGCGCAATATGTCAGGATAATTCGATTTAACTTGATTTAAAGCATATTTGAATTCAATAGGAATTTTTTTTACTTTGTCCTGTCGATGATTGCTAATGATATTTATTTGTGTACTCATATATTATTTATTCCATTTAAAAGTCACAACACCATTTGTATCTACCTCATAATGCGCTGCACCATGAGAGATTGCTTGTTTTTGCATTTTTTCTTCTATTTGTCTGGGATTACAATTGAATATGGTTAAAAGGAGAGCCAGACCGCCAACTCCGCAACCGAGACCTAATAAAAAATCAAAATCTTTCATATCAAATATACTTATAAAACTCTTCTGGTAAGATTACATTATCAAATACTCCTGTTGTTTTAACTGTTTTAAATAAAGGGGCAATGTCTTTAGCATGATATCCCGCCAATCCTGTCCCCACTGCGGTTACTAAAAACTCATATTCAGGGTGAGAGAACGCCGTCGCAAGGAAATCATTAACATGAACTTGGATCTTGTCAAGGGGCAAGGTCTGAATTTTTTTGTCTTTTGTGGGAATGCCATAGGTCTGACCGTTCAGGCCGTATTCTCCCATTTTTGCGCCCCAACGCAAGGCTAATTTTGCGGCTCCTGCACCGTGGATTCCTGCGGTGTTGGCTCCGTAGCAAAAGATTTGATTCGGCGCAAGGTGTTTGATATTTTCTGGAGTGTATTTCGTATTATTTTTCATTCTGATAATTAAATAAAATCAACTTCACCTTATTCACTTTAATGCCACATCTTTTTGCAATCTTATGGTATGCCATATTATGCTCAAGTCTAAGATGCAATACGTTCATCATTATAATTAAGTCTTGTGCGTCTTTGGCTTCGTTATAAGCTCCACTAGCATGGGAATAAAGATTAGAGAGTGCGACATCGTTCATTCTTCTATCCTTTTCATCTTCTTTACTTCTGTATCAGTAAAAAAACAACTATCTCCTTTATCATCTACAAAAAACTCAAACTCACAATCTTTAACTGTGCGTCGAGTTCCGGTGTATGTCACTTCGTAGTTTCTGCCAAAGATGTCGGTGTGGATAAATTTATCGCCTTTTTTCATATATCTTTTATATTACCAGAGAAATAATCAACATTACTAATAACTCTATCGCAAACCTTGCACTCCATCGTCGCAATAGTCCTGCGACTCCAGTGACAGGTATGCTTCTCGCCTTTGACAAAGAGAGTGTGATCGTTCCCACAGTTTTGGCAAGGAATTTCTGCACTATCTTTGCAACAAAAGACGCATCTGTATTTCATAATTAATTAATAAAAGGCTCTCCATCATTCATAATATGAAATTCATCAAAATCAAAATCCCAAATACTCATGCGGCATTTATTACAAACAGAAATAGTGTCGCCGCTCCAAGGAACGGCGCACTCTTCTAGTTTTGCTTCTTTTTTGACCTTTAAGCAAGTCATATCTTCAACTTTTTAGGAACAAAAATTCCATCGTTTTTTACAATATTCTCCATGATTAATTGGAGACGCTTTTTGTCAGATGGGTATTTAATATAAAACGCTTTGACGGTATCGTATTCACGATTTTCGTAAAAATATCCATCATTTCCTTCAAAATAAACTTCGATCAATTTTAGCTGCTTGACGCTAAATATTTTATTGAGTTTATTAGACAGTTTTACTTCTTCAATCAAATCTCCCAACTCTGATGAAGCAAAATCAAGGTCTTCAAGTAAAGTATTATTATTAAAATTTGTGCAACTCATAAAGAGTCCCCCAAGAGCGCACACATTGCAAGATTCGATTTTCTTTTCTACGAATAACTCTTGAACAGAGTCGGTGTATTTAATATCTGCCAAAGGAACAGCAGAATTGTAATTTGCTTGCACCCAACATCCAGACTCAGCAACATATCTCTTAGCCTTGAGTTGGGCAAGAACATCTTGAGCAATCATTACTCTTTTCTGAGCTTTGGTTGCTTTTTTGAATTCTGCGTTTAGGTTCTTAATTTCTTTCATAATTATTCCCAGACACGGTGACATTCATGGACTTGTTCAATCCCATCATAATCGTGAATATACCATTTAACATCATCAGGTACTTCAACAACCTTCAATTTAGAATAATGTCCATTCGCTAAATCACCAAGCTGTTCGACGACTTCGACGAGGATTGGGTCATTTCTTTCGATCTCCCACTCGCCGAATCCATTTTCTTCTTTCTCTTCATTTAAGAAGTAATGAGTAATGGTTTTAACTTTTTCATCTTCTTTAGCTATGATGTTAAGACCTTTCTTATCACCATATAATAGAACAGCTTCTTCGCTAAGGCGAAAGTCGCCGTGTTTTTTATTGATTACTATTTTCATTTTGTTTTACTTGTTTTTGGGTCTTCTTGCTTTTCTTGTCATTTTGCTTGCGAGTTCCGGTGACTTCGTAGACTCCCCAATCAATCTTATTCACGCCAAAGACGTAATCTTCTGGAATAGTTAGATAATGGACACTAATGAAATGCTTGATTGCTCTCTTAGCGTTGTTATCTGAGTGGTAACGCTTGCCAACAATCGGCGGGGAGAACTTAGTATTCTTTCGAGGATCTTGCAAGCCCTTTTTCTCATTTTTCTTTGCCACCTTTGCGGCTTCCTTGGCGAGCATTCTTTCCTTGCTTTCTCTGGCGAGCTTGTTCCTCAAGGCATTGCCGCGAAGAGGCTTGACAGGTTCAGGATCATCAGGATTCTTTTCTTCATCATTTTTGAAACCTCGCCTCTTTTCCCATGCTTTGAACTTTTCATCGAAGTCTTGGAAAAGACCAATTGGCAAGTCTGCACCTTTAACATCCCACCATGCGAAGCTCTGGCGGATAGTTCCTTTGTATTGTGAATCGCTCATATATTAAGTGTTAGTAATTAAGTGTTTTATTTTGTTCTGTATCGTTGTAATTATAAACTACACCGTCTCTACTGCTTATTATCTTTGCTGAAATTAAATCTTTTCTAATGGATTCTATTACATCCATCGCTTGAGTAAAGCCCTCTCTGTTATGAGGAAACTGGAGTATGCGGATGTTAGAATGAGTGTCAAGTTCCAACTCATAGTTCAAAAATATTTCATTCATCACGAAAACAATTTACAATTGATAAAACCGCAAGTATTCCAATTGCCACAACAGGTGGTGCAATGTCTACCCCCAACTTAAAGTGAAGAAGGTAAGAGGTCAAGCAGGAAAAAAGAAAAATTCCTGCGATCCAGAGGAAAAGTCTTGATTCTTTCATGGGTTAAGGCATGATTCTATACTTTTTCAGCTTTTTCTCGCACTCTTCAATTCGGGACTTTAATTCTTTTATCATTTTATCAGATCGCTCTGCGTGATCACAGATGAAATAAAGATCAGCAGTTACTTGCGCTGGAACAATTCCTGCTTCTTCCATCGTCTGGTCAGTCTTGCCGGTGCGCCAATCGTTTAAAATACGCAACCTAGCTATTACTTCTTTAATCATGATTAGTAGAGAATATGATTTTCTTTACTGTGATGCCCTGTTTGGACTTGTCATGATATTTGGCTCCATAATGCTTTTTGCTTTCAATGAAGTCGATAATATCTTGTTTGATAGTATCGGCATCATCAGAATCAAAGTGCTTAGGGAGTTCAATTGATATGTAATAACTAGGCTTGTGGTCCATAAAGATAATTACACTTTACTGTACCATCAAAACCGAAAAGAGTCATATACGAAACACTACTCAATTTTATGCTTTATATATGACTCATTAAGATTTCACTTATCTTTCGGCAATCGATTTGAAACGTTGTGAGTCTTTCGCTTCGGCTTGTGGTTCTCGTAAGAAGACCTATAGATACCTCCTTGCGCTTCTTTCCAAGCTTGAAAGTCCGCAAAGAATTGCAGAGTCTGCGACATCTGTAAAGAAAAATCTGTCGAATGGTAAACTATTCCATCAGAAGGCTTGTCAAATGGCTCGCCGCACTTCAAGTTCTCAAACCAGCGCATCCAGCCATCACTGCCGGGAGGATACTTTTTACTTAATTCAGAATCAAAGAGAGGACTCAAAGGAGACCCTTGAGGATACTCAGCAGTGGCGTGGCAACTATAACATGAACTCATTGCATTGTCAAGAGGTCCATTTAGTCTGCCGTTCCAGCCTAGGTGAGTAGGAGGAAGCTCTTTGGGATCTGGATTGATAATTGTTTCTTTGAGATTGGTATTAATTATTGTTACGGTTGGGTGAGAATTTGACTGATTAATATTGTTAGTAGGATCTTGACCCCACATCACACCAACAGGAATCAAATTATTCCACTTGTCTGCATTATTAAGTTGACCATTGTATTGAAAATTGCCAAGCACCCAACCAGAAGGAGCATTAGTATCTCTTACCATTACATCCATTTGAGTCAAAACGACCTGAATCTTTGACCTTGACAATGGCGCATCATTGAAAACATAATTCCCATAAGCATCCCACCAAATACCATTCTTTAAGAAAGGCACTTGAGACTCAGCGACATCCTTGGGAAAAGAAGTAAATAACAATTTAAATAAGACAGCACCATGCTTAAACCCGCCAGTCATCTTAGTGACATCAGGATTCTCATGGTCTTGCCACACTTGACCAATCGTATAGCCAGCAACATCATTATAAAAACCAACTGCCCAAGCACCAGCAGTAGCATAGCTTTGAGTTGGAGCAAATTGATTTGTTCCTACTGGAGCTTCTCTGGTTAAGCCATGATAGCCTTCTCTACCATTAGCAGAGTAATGCTGAAATGGCATATGATACCAATTACGAACTTTATTATGTTCTACTCGGAAATCAACCCCAGTATTACCTTCATAGCAATAAGATCGAATAGAAAGGAGGTACTTGCGCCAATCTTTCTTATAATCAATACTATAAAACTCTGGTAACTTACCACTTGGCAGAGTCTTAGGATAGTTTTGACTTAGCTTAAATACTTCATTGATGTTAGTAACTTCTGAAGCAGGAGCCATGTAACCAAAGTCTGGAAATGGCTTTTGCTTTTTGGGTTTGATTGAGAAACCTAGGCACAATGCTGCCATTATGCTGGCTATAATTAGTATTGACTTTTTCATAATTCAAATGCTGAGATAGTATGCTCGAAAGGATTTCCTTCGATATTCTTTACTAATCTTAGCATTTCAGCAGCAATTTCTCTAATTTCTTTTTGTGCGTCAGGTTTGTTACGTAAACTCAAGAAATGATTAAAAGACCGCCAATTAAACATAACATCGGCTTGAATTTGAGAATTATAGTTCTTGAAATAACGAGCAGATTCTTTAACTCGCTTTCTATCAAAGCCTCGCTCGCACAAATTCTTAATGCACTGATGATAAAGTCTATTGCCTTCTTCTGTATAATTAGCAAGAGCAAGCTGCCAATCTTCAGGCCAATCGCTAGGAATTAAATACTTATCTTCCTTTATCTCCTTATACCTAGCAGACTCGCCATTAACAGGTACACCGATACGATGCTTAAGGATATGAATATGACTAGCAATATCAGTATCCACCAAGAAATGAAGAGCAGACTTTTCAAAAGGTGTGTGATGACCTGCATCAGCGAGCATCTTAAGGAGTTTAGGAATTCTATTAATTTTATCTTCATTTAAGTCTCTGCTTGTAGAAGTCCAAGCTGAACAAGCGTGAACCTGATCGTTGCCATAATAACCAATTAACTCAACTTTATTTTGATGGTTGTCCATTTTAACTAAATTTTAGATCTTCGTTTTGAATGTAATTTACGGTAGTCGGCTCTTCTTTAATTCCTGAATTCAAAAAATTATAACTGTATGAATATTTTCCTATGTGGGAAAGCTTAATTCGCGTGTCACTATATAATTTAATTCCTACTAATTTTAGTCGATGGCAAAATGCAAAATCTTCTCCAAGGTATTCGCCGTCAACTAAGAGTGGATAAAAATAAGGGTATACATTATATTGTCCTCCCCAAATTTTTACTTTTTCCATGTTTAAATCTTTAGCTATTTTCTCATATACGCTACGATGCGTATACATAAATCCTGTAGCGGCATAATTTACTTCATATAAGTCACCATTTTCTCCCAGTTTGACTTTTTTATCTTTAAACTGCGTAGTTAAGACAGGCCAGCCTTTTACGCTATACGGAGCAGAAACAAACGGAAGACCTAAATTGATTATTTTTTCAACATCGAACGGCCAAAATGAAACATCTGCGTCAATCCAAAATAAATGCTCAAATCCAGCATCAAGTGCTTCTTGCGCCATTGCACATCGCCCTTGATCAATTGCAGACCAACCATACTTTCTCCATACTGTATAGCCCATAGACTCTAGCTTACGCAAAGAATCGTCAACCGATGGCTCAATGTGATGCCCAACAGGGACTAATATTACAATTGAACTTGGTTTTGCAATTTTTTCTTTTGTTGTTTGATGTTTAGAAAACAGTTTTTGTTTTAAAAATTTAAATAAATTCATACTATTTATATATCTAAAAATTTTTTAATTTCCAACTTGCCATTACTAATAACTATATACTCATTTAATCCATTATCAATACAAAGATTATCGCAATCTGAGGGATTCACGTTGCCATCCAAATGGTGAGGATTAACTCTACCATTTTTATGGTATGTATGTCCAACAATTTGTTTCAATCCTTCGATAGGCAGAAACTCTTGTTTGAAATCTAACCAAACAATTCCTCCACCTTTTTTGGGGCCACCTCTGCTTCGACCAGCATAATAAAACCAATGATTTTGATCTGTTCTTAAGGCAATGTTCGCACGTTCTATTTCTTTTGTAAGAAAAAGATTTAGGTCATCATTGTTTTTAACAGTGGGATCTATGTAATCAGGGTAAAGTCCAGCATGAGTACAAAGAAAATCATCAACCCAGATTCGCCATTTGAACTTATTAGTAATATTTTGACGCTCAGATCCTAGCATTTCATCGATAGCAAAATACTTTCTATCTTCATAACCACTACACATTACATAATGATTATTAAATAGATAATGCAAATCATGATTACCAAAAAGAGTATAACTATTTGGCGCAGAAAGATATCGCATCAAATAATCAGTAGTCTTTTTATGGTCATCAGAACTATCAAGATAAAAACTATCGAACCAATCTCCTAAACAGACATTGATATCCGCCGCTTCATGTTTAATAATTTTATCGAACTTTTCAACGTTGTTATGAAGATCGGAAACCAACAAGATCTTCTTTCCGTAAGAGCTTAACTTCATTTTTCTTTATTTGATTATGGATTACTTTGTTAACTCTGCACTCGCAGCTATTCATTTCAGGAAAGCCGGGGCCAATCAGCTTGCCATTCCAGCTATAACAATGATGCCAACCTTGACTGATTTCTTCAGGAGTTAGCGAATCACAGCAAAATTTTTCTTCCACGGATCATCCTTTGGTTGATGAATTACAATATTAGCAGAAGATTCATTTTCTTTGACATCTAACCATTTAATTTCAAAGTCGCCTTTTTCATCTCCTCCCATTCTCATTTGTCTATCTCCAACTTGAAAGATCAGGCCAGATACAACTAAAGGATAAGCTGGATTAGATATCCCTAAACCAATATTGCCATCCTCATTCAATGTGAATGGTTTTGGGCTTTGAGTCAAGTCTTTTTTTTGCGGCTCTTCTTGAGTCTTAAAAACTGCCGGGGCAGCAGTTGCTGCCAAAATGCCTCCGAATAGAGTCTTGAAAAAACCTTTGCGGTCCATACTCATATTATATCAATCCTCGTCTTCTTCAGCAAATTTTTGTTCTGGATGATAAACGAATTCTGGTCCAGTGTAGCCATAACCTGTGTCACCATGATCATGATAATCATCAGGAGCTTCGCCATTATAGTATACTTCTTCAAGATATTTTTGACCATCTTGATCTACGCCATACTGTACGGTTAGCTTCTTTGGATCAAACTCTGTAACATTCTCCCAGTAGTAGATATAATTAAATTTCATATCATGATACCACCAGATATTTACTTTGCCTACTTCATCTGGTTCTTGGGGAATATAATTACAACCACCGCCTTTTTCAAATTCAAATTGACTCCAATCTGAGGTTGTGAAAATTGGTTCTTCTTGATTTCTAATATATTCATCGCCCCCAAGATAAACATTTATAGAATCATAACCATCAGCACTAAAATAAGGACAAGTCTCATAGACATCTCCTCCACAAAAACACTCATCGCTATCTCTAAAAGCATCTTCAAATTGCTCTTGAGTTTGGTCAGGAGTGGGACCATCTATTGTGTCGCGGTTATACTCATTGGTTCCGCGCATCCAGATTTTAATCTTTAGCATGATTTCCAGTTAGGGTTATTGGGAGTGCTGCTGCCAGCAGTATAAAAAACTGTTGGATAACTAGGATAAGATGGATACGTTGGGTAAGGATAACTAGGCGAAGTCCTTGGCTCTACTATTCCAAGAACTTTATGCAATTGGTTATAAATATCATAAACCTCGTCTCTTGACAAGACGAATTCTTGATCCTTGATCTTAAGGTTATATGAAACAGTAACGCATGATGAACTCATACCGTATTATATCTACCTGTTCCATAAATCAAAAATAAAAACAAGTATCAAAAACAAAACGCAACCTGCGCCAAATGTAAGCACAAGGTGACAAAACAATTGTTGAAGCTTATCTTTTCTCATTTTTTAATTTGAATGGCTTTAAGTGTTTAATTTCTATATTATAACAATCTGCTTGAAATTTGAAACCAATGTGAGAGCTAGGATCTGGGTCTCCTTTTTTATAGAAGATGGCTTTGTTATAAAAGTCTTCTTTTAGTATGCCTCCGAGAATCCAAGCTTTACTAAAGTCTTTTAATATTCTAACAAATCCATAAACCTCACACTCTTGGCTTGTATTGTAATCGGCAACAGTACAGTAATAATTAAGATTAGGCTTGCTTGTGCATTGTTTTGTTTTGACATCTACTGTCCTGCCTGATCTTACCAAGTCAAAGTCATAAGTATTAGACCGATCTGCTTTAATGTAATCAGCAACAAGTATTTCGCCAAGTACGCCATGTACATTGCCTTTGCCACTAAGGATAGAATTATTAAGAATTCCAATTTTCTTGGCTTCTTCTTTAGCAAGAGAAATCTGAGAAAGAGTTGGAATAATTTCTATCATTTTAATCGTGAATATTTATATATCTAATAGAAAGCTCTTCATGTAAACGAGTACGAATAGATTGGAGAGCTTCTTCTGGAGTTTTAAACGTATGTCCGTATTTCAAATAACTCCGCAAAGTGTCTTCCAAATTGCCGATTACGCAAAGCATATCTCTAGCTTGATTTGCCATTTGATATTCTCTTTCTTCTTCTGGAAGGTTGAATTCTAGAATTGCTTTCATTTTTGTAAAGTAAATGTAAAATATTTAACCTATGTCGTTCTCAAGTGTCATTATTATTAGTATGAAATATTTATTACTAATTCTACTCACGCTCGCAGTTAATGCCCAAGGTAAACCAGAGCATCCTCCCGGTCAAGGGGGAAATCGTCGCAAGCCTCCAGAATTTAGCAAGGAAATTCATGAAGAGATGTTGAAAAAGTACGATCTCAATAAAGATGGTAAGCTCGACAGAGAAGAAAGGTCTAAAATTTCTTCAGAGGATAAGAAAAAGATAGGCCCACCTCGCAGAGGGCCAAAGGGGCCACCTCCTCACAAAAAAGACTGACAAAAACCCACAGAGTTAAATCTGTGGGTTACTTGTTTATACTAATAATTATTCAGCGATTGTGCTTGAATCATTGTCAGAAGCAGCTTGCAAACGATCTGCTTGAGCATTGATTACATCTACGGCTGCTTGAATAGCCTCTTCAGTAGGATGTGGAGTGTTTAGTACCTTTACAGCTTCATCAGTGATTGAAGATAGGCGAGTAATGGCTTCTTGTAGGTTAGTTAGTGATGACATAATTTTGTTTATTTGTTGTTGTAACGATGCTTGATTTTCTAAGACTTCTTTAAATTGCCTATCCTCACAAGAGAAAAGGTTTATTAATTTCTGTAAAAAAAATCTCATCGTTAATATATTATAACACTTATGAACTGAATTTTTGCGACAAATAAGAAACTTTTTTATTTATACTTGGAAATGACATCAATTAGCGTCGTTACAAAAAGTCTTTTGTCTAGTTTGCAAGCGTCTACACTTGCCAGCCGTCCCTTCTCCACTACAGTGCTTGGATTATTATAGGCGAACCTCATGGATTCTATCAAGTGTTCTTCATCATATTTTGACCATTTTGCGCCGGGAGCTTTCCAATAGCCTTCCGCAGGAACTTCTTTATAATTAACACAAAAAGAATTATCTTCTGTCATGAACTCAGAAAGTCCAGCATACTTAGCGGCGATAACTGGCCTTCCGCAAGCCATGCTTTCGTGCTGCATTAAACCCCAACCTTCTGCACTTACGCAAGAAACAAAACAATCGTTGTTAGAATACCATGATTTCAATTGATGCCTAGTATAAGATTCTTTGCAAATTTCTATCTTGTTAGAAGCAAAAACTTTATCGTAACTTTCTTTAGGGGATATTTTTATCTTGAGTTGAACGTCTTTCTTATCTGGAAAAGCTTTATTAAAACATCTAACAACGTCTTCTAATCTCTTGCGAGGATCTTTGTTTGCGGTCCCAAATACAAATCTATCTTTATTTACAGGAGCTTGATAATTAAATATTCCGGTATCAACAAAGAGATTAACAACATGAATGGGAACTTCGCACCCTTGCTTCTCAAAATTCTCTTTATTCCACTGGTTAGGGACGATGATCGCCGTCATGTTATTCATCTGTTCAATGAAGACATCATTGATCCTTGTGCTTTCCCACATCGTGAAGTGAACTCTGTTCTTATGAGGATTAAGAAAAAATATAAAATTAGAAAAATTTAACTCATTACAAGGGGGATAAATTAGTAAATCAATTTCTTCTTTAAATTGAGGAAAGTTCTCAAAATATTTTTCGTATTTGCCTACGTCATTTGAGAATGATCTTGGCTTTACTAGGCAGTCGTGCTTAGGAAATTCTTCTAAAACTGTATCTAATAAAGTCTGATACCCAGATTCAAATTCAAAAGAAGAAGATAAACTTAATTTAGTCATGTTGGTAGTTTGTACTCTAATATGGCGCAATCTTCATCATTAACTCCAAGGCTTATTATAAATATATCGTTTTTTAAAATAAATCCACATGGGAAAACACAATAAGGAACAAGAGGTTCTCTGCGTGGTAAGATGTTATTTCCCCATAAAATAGGCTCTTCCATAACTTCTATTATATCAAAAGGAGGTTCCGCTCTAAATTTGTAATATCCCATAAAATACATCTTAGTTAAGAACTTGTCCTCTCTAAGAGGTAGATGGCTATGAAAAAAACTATGATAGTATCCATCTTTATAAATAGGATTTGTGCTAAGTCTTGGTTCTCCAAATTTCCACTTAGATTTTACATTAAAATGAGTTTTGTATTCTGTTATTATTTTACCTTCAAGGTCAGTTTCCACAACGGTATGTGGGTTCATTTGATGAACGAACATTAGTTTACCATTGTGTTCAAAAAATGTCCAATTCTTTTCGTCTCCAGTATTTTGAGTTACGCTAGAGCCGTTTTTCCCGTATGCAGGATGAATACTTTTTTCGTAGTTAAAATTTTTATCGTAAACTAAAAGTTTTTCGTGAAAGAAATCATTTTTATAACTAAAATAACTTACTGTCGATATGATTATTTTGTCTTTATAAACGATAGCTCTAGGATCTTCATGCTGTTCATTTGGGCCTTCATTAGTGACAGGTAATTCTACTGGTTCAAGAGATGGGTACTTGAACATTTTAAGATCTGTATTAAAAATATTTTCTCCAAAAACTTTAGTTCTTCTTGCGATTATATAATCTTGTTCGTTTACAGTAAAAATTGTTGGATTAAAATAGAACTCTCTTCCTTCAGTTTTTATAGGCAAAATAGTAAGTTTACCATTTTGTTTTTCAAAAGGAACTTTAATCCTTTTATGCATATCTGCTCCTTCGTTAATGTTAAAGAATTCTATTTTATTAGAAATGTCCTCTATGTCTACTAGCCTTTTTGGATGTTTGTATTCAAGGTCGTTAACAAAAATCTTTTTAACACAGATTCCTAGATTTACCCTGATGTCTTTTTCAACATAAGTAGGGTTAACAAAAATATCCACTTGATCATTTTGACACAGAGGTATGTAAAAAGTATATTCTCCATAAAGAAGATTAAATTCTTTTTTGTAATTACTTGTTGTAATAATTATTCTTTTAGAAGAAAAGATATTATATACGTTTAAAACTATATTTGTAGTAACTTTTGATGTTGGATTTATGCTAAAATAAAATTCTGTCCATCTAAAATAAAAGTCCCTATTATCTTCATATTCTAATGCGTAAACTCCTTTGACAATAAATTCGTCTTTGTTAAAGACATCTTTTGTCTCATGAGTAAATGAATAAGTTGAATACATTTAATATTTTTCTATGTTTTGTTCTTTATATGAGTCGTAATAATAGGAGACCGCTTCTTCTAAACTATTGATATTGTTATTATTTGATATTAATTTAAAGTCAGGCGTTCTCGCGTTTATATCAAAATCAAAATATTTTTGCTGACAGCTATATAATAAAAATTTATCATCAAAAGCAATCGCGTTCCTATTAATTAATTTTTCTGATATTTTTAATAATTTTAATATTTCTTCAGCTATAAAATAGAGTAAATAGTTCGATGGGTGATTTAATGAGTAAAACATTAAATGCTTCTTGTGGTTATTTTTTATAAATGTTACAGCGTCGATAACTTCAACGTTTTGATATTCTTTTTTAAAATTTACAAGCAAATCTTGTCTTCTGGAAAGCTCTTCTATATCTTGTGTTGCAAATGAATGTAATTCTTCGTAGGATTTAAATTCTGGATTATAAACACATTCGTCTATAAATTGTTTTCCAGTTTTACCTTTTTTATAAAATTCAAATAGCGTTTTAAAATGCAAATGATGTGGCTTATTTATTGCAATTTCTTTTTCAAAAACATGTCCATAATCAAAATAATAATAATGAGAATGCAAAGACACGAAAATTATTAGTTTTGTTTTCTCGTTTTTATTTTTTAATATAAATTCAGTTGAAAGGAAATAACTATTCCTATAATTATTGGAAATAGGGACAGTAATGATGATGTCCTGTTCTTGAATTACCTTCAAAAACTCTGTTTGCGTTAGCTTTGTATCTTGGCACAAAATTGAAGTTATGTTATGAGATTCTAGGCTTTTGCCTAAAATAGAATCTCTACTATTCATGCTTTCTACAAGCGCACAAACATTACAAGAACCATAAAATAAGATATTCACGTTAAAAATTTAGATGTTTTTTCAAACTCAATAATTTTTTTAAGCTTTTCTTCATTTGTAAAAGCTGATGCAAAATGAACCAATTTCGTGTTCGTCCAATGCTCATGTGAGTAACCATAACAAGATGAAGAATAAAATGCTTCGCAGTCAAGAAATAAATCAATATTACATTCATTTCTTAAATTTATTAATATAGTCATGTCAGAGACATGATATTTTTTTAATTCATGATTAATGTCTTTTTCTGTTATTTTGTAATTATATATTAAATTTAATATCTTTTCATAACCACTTTTTGGAAGGTGGGTGGTGCTTGCAGCAAGACTATAATGAGTACAGGTTACTATTTTATTCTCATAATCAACTGGCTCAAATCCATAATTCATGATATCAAAATCACAATGCCAACCGCCTAATTCAGCCATTGCCAACCATCTTAAATAACATAAAATTTCATAACTTTGAAAATTTAATGTTGGATATGTTTCACATTTTTTCTTATATTCGTCATAAAATTTATGTTTTTTTGCATCTTTTAAATTAAGAACTATTGGGTTCCACCCATAATAGGCCCAACTTTTTTTCCAAATTTCTAATATTTTTTCATTAGAACGGTGATTTAATTCATTTACGGGTTCATAAAATGTATAAATATTCATAGTTTTATGACATGATCAAATGATTCATGTGGATTTTGACCATAATTAGCAGAAAATTTATAAATTCCAATATCTTCAAAATGAACTTTTAATCTAGGCGTACCCGTTCCATAGAAATCACATATTCCAAGATATTTAGGATATTTATCTTCTGGATTGCTAAATGAGGAAATCTTAATGTTATTAACATCAATAGGAATGTCGCCTATATAATGTTTTATCTTTGACTTCCATATAAACATATTTTCTCTCATGATAGAGAAATCTCTTTTCATGATTTTCATTCGCTCTTCTGAGTAATCAGTATTTTTTTCTTTTCTTAGCGTTGGTTCAAATTTTTTAATATAAGAATGCTTATAGAGAGCTAATCCCATAGTAGCATTCTCGTTGCAAAGACGTACTACATCATAGTCTGGAGAATAATCAAATTCTTTTATTTTTTGATAAAACTTCTCTTCTACAATACAAGTATCATGTATATAAAACCAATAATCAGAAGATAAGCCTAATTCAAAAACTGAAAGAAAGGTAGCATGAGCATCATAAGAGTTGTGATCAACTTGATATAAATTGATACCATATTGGTTATCGATTTTTTTATTTTCATTACATTGAGTCACTATCATGTAAATTAAACTAGGATCAATTCCGCTTTGCAAAAGACTTGGAACGATATTATGAATAGTTTTATTTACATATTCAATGTGAGAATTAATTATAAATTTTATCTGCATATTAATATTTATATTGATGGATTGCTGCTTTTAATCCGGTTTCTAGCATCTTATTGCGTTGTCTCTGATTATAATAACAGTCTCCAAAGCCAGAATATGATGAAGGAATCCATGCTATTTTATTAAAGATGTCATCTTTTACGTCTTGTAATATTCTTAAGCCTACTTCTAAATCCCAAGCGTTTTTATTATTAAGTATATTGTTGTCATCGCCGATTTTATAGCTAAGTTCTCTGCAAAAATATTCTTTCATCTTTTGTGTTTTGTAAAAGGTCAATGCCCCATTACAGTAAAGAGTATGAGGTCCACCTGTGTCTAAATACATGGTAACTCCACAGTCTTTGGCGTATTGATATTGATATTCTGTTGAAGCTTGCAAAAAGTTGCCGCAACCATTCATGGGATATCGGATAACAGGAGTACCAGCTATAATAGGCTCAGAATCCCAAGATAAAAAGTCATCCCATAGTCTATCAAACCATAACTCTTGACCTACCTTGCAATCCCATTCATACCCTAAGAAATGATCTAACTCTAGGTGGTCAGCTATTCTAATAAACTCAACAAATGACCAAAAAGAATATCTATCTTTAAAAGTGGCTCCACGATCATTCAGTTTTGGCATTTCAAACTTATAGAAATCAACATCATACTTCTCTGGTATTTCTAAATCAGCATCAGAGCAAATAATAATTGGAACATTATATTTTGAATTTTTATAAGCAGTTAGATTATCTAAGCAACGAAGGTTTTTTGGAGATAAGTTCTCTAAATACAATATAATGCCAGTCTTTAACTTGGTTTTAATTTCAAAAGACTTTATGCTTCTTTTCTCTTCGTGACAATATAAAGATTTTATATCTGTTGTTACTTCATGATTAGAAGAAAAAATAAAATTTACTTGTCGAGCTTCTTGTTCTGTTTTTAAATCTATTATAGGAATAGTGTCTATAGAGTTTTCGTTCTCAAAAATAATACTGTAGAATTTTAAAAACAAAAGTCTTGTGTCATTGCCAAAACTAGAACATTCTTCGCTACTGAAAGTTAAACTTTCTATATCTTTAATATCAATAGTCAAAGAGATTTTCTCGTTAACTTCATATCTTTTGTCGAGGATTTGCTTTGTAAGTCCATTCTTTTTCCTTGCAAGGATTAGTATTTTTTTGTCATTGAATTCATTTATTAATCCTATTCGTATTTGCGTATAAGGAATTTCTTTGTTGAATAAGATAGAAAAACAAGGCTTGGTCCATCGAAACATCTTGTTGTCAAACATTTCCGCCTCATACCATCCATCGCCCAGCATTATCTCGTTATTGTCAAAAGCCTTGTAGTCTACGCTTCTCTTGTCTACTACATAGGACAATTTTTCAATAATTATTGGTTTTGTTATCTTACCTTTTAGCGTATCGTAGACTTCTTCATTTAAAACAGATAAGATATGTACCTTGCTTTGATTTATAAAAGATATATTCTCATTACTAATCTCGTCTATGTCAGATGAAAATTTGCCTATAATTTTTTTATCTTCTTGTATTTTATTAGAATCTATTAAGGCATTCCAGTTCTTTGGATGAGAGCATAAAACAACCTCTGAGTATTTAAGCAATGCATTTTTAACTCTAACTACTTTAGAATCTAGCTCGGAATCACCTTCTGTAGTGCCGTCAATTTTAATAGGCTTCCATGAGACGTTTATCTTTTGAATTAGTAAACTATAGATAAAGCTCTTGCAAGCAATTGCTCTCCCCGAATTGCCAGAGGGGCCAATGCATAGTACATTTTTATAATTAACAGATTCCACAACTTATTGTATCTTAAAAAAGAAAAAAGGTAGCAGGATTTTCGCCCCACTACCTTTTGTTATTTCGATCTCTTGATTTCTCTAAAAAAACCGATGAAAGCTATAATGATAAGTATTGAAATTATCATTTTTAGCTAATCCACCAGTCTAAAACATAGTCTTCTCTCCCATTGTAATTAGGAAAGTCTAGCCCTTTAATTGGGTATCTTGTATTTTCCACCTCGTCAACGGGAAAATCTTTTCTTAAGAAAAGGGCTTCTATTGAACTTGGGAAATCTACATATCTTGGGCTATGGTTGTTTGCATGAAGATGAACTATATTGTAGTACTTTTTAACATTATGAAAGAAGAGTTTTTTTATCTCTTTATCTTTCATAAGAGCTAAATTTAGACTATCAATTTCCCACTCTGGTGGAGCTTCCTCAATCAAAGAGTGAATCTCCATAGAAATTTGATTAAAGTGTTTTGCGATTTGCTCAATGTTATTGTTGAATAAATCGTACTCGCACCCATCAATGTCTACCTTTAGGGCCATCTTATCTTCCGATAGATGATTATTTTTTCTTAAGCAGTTTAAGAAGTTATCTTTACTTATGTACTCTTTTGTAAATACACAGTTTGAATGAGTGACTGACGGGGAGTCTATTGAGCCATCGTACATGAATACGGTTTTGCCCATGTTCGCCATTTCCAAATCAAACTTAATGGCATCAACTCCTGTATTTATTCCAAAAGAATAAACAAATTTAGATTCATTTATTAATTCTTCTAAGAACACATAGCTTCCATCAGAAGTTCCTCCGTATCTTTTCTTCGTAAGCGGAGTCTTGTAAGGAATAATTTCTTTTTTTAAGAAATTGTATTTGTTTGGCTCCAAGTTATTGAAGTAAATCATAACTTAGAATCAGATTACAGTTATCTTTTTTGTAAAACGCCCTTGCGCGTCTCTCTGATTGTGAAACGATACAATGAGATGACCTTGCTCTTCGTTATCTTCTTCCTCTGCGGGACATTGATCGCAATCGCAAGGGTCAGTGTATTCATCAAAATCTTTATCATTAGAATACTTCTCAGTATAATTATCAGGAAGCTTTTCGGTGTATTCAGAAACTACCTTGTACTTGCAGGTACGGAGCTTCTGACAGTCGGAGTCTTTGGGAACACTAACAACATCAGAGGGATTAATCTCTACAATTAAGAGATGACTGTTCCTATTTCCAAATGAAGAAGCGTACTCCAAAGATCCTGCATGGAATCCGCTAGAGCAACCAACGTCTGCATTATCGCAAACATCGTTGCGAACCATTTCAAGCGTATTACCAATACTATTATTAAAAGTACCAGTATGATGATCTTTCCAGTCAGATCGAACAGACTTATAGGCCAGAAAATTACCATTAGGGGTAATAGGCATAGCTTTGTGTTCAAGGAATGAATAAAGCTCAGTGACTGCCCTCTTAGAAGGATTCTTCATGAGCTTGTCCAGAAATGCGACCAGAGGCTCAAACGGCAAACCTTCCTTCATAAAAGAGAAGATCTTATCGCAAATATAATTATGAACAATACGACCAGCATACTTGATAGCACCGTTCTCGACTTCAACGCTACCATAAGTATATCGGCGCACTGCTTCAGGGATATCGACAAGGGTTGCAATCTTATCGAACTTACGGTCAATGACCGCTTGTCTGACGGCGGCATAATTAGGATGCCCGTCGTTCAGCGTATAACTTTTACCATTGACGACAACGGTAATTGAGTTGTTTGTTATGATGTATGGGATGTTCATATTATTAAATTTTACTTGATGTAGGACAGGATGGACTTTTCGAATTCAGGCTTTCTCATGTAACCAAAGTAAGAATCATTTACATAATTCAGCATAGGATTCCTTTCCAGAAAAGACTCCATATTCTTAATAAAGGGATGAATCTCTTGTGAAGAAAGCTTTTCTAAGAAAGTTTGATAACAATTGAAATAAACAAGACCAGACTTCAATTGAGCAAATGATGTATTCTTCATTATGTTGCTTACCTCTTCATAATCTTTGATAAGATTTTTTAAATCTTTTGAATCATCAGGAATTTGATGCTCAATAGACTTCACAAACTTCATCAATGAAACATAAGAGTAAGGAAGCTCAAAGTTAGATAGTTTTAAGAAGCAGTTGAATTCATTGATTGCGCCGTCATTTTCTAATTTCTTAAATGAGGTTTCTACAACCCACTTCTTGACTTCTACAAAATTAGCATTCTTTTCTAGACCTTTTGGAACTTCTTTGAAGCCGTAGATCTTGGGCGTAGAGTTAGTAATACCCAAGGTAGACACAAAAGAAGACAGGCTTTTATTAAAATAATTAAGCGATTGGTCTTCGTATTTAAACCTATCGATTTGAATCCAAACGCCTGAATCGTTTTTAATGTCAACAACTGCCGCATCCCAATAGTCTGAAGCAGTTGGAGAATAACTAGTCATAGAAGTATTGAGAATGAAAGCTTTTTTAGTATGCTTTTCATTCTTCTGGCTAGAACCAGAGGATAGCTTTGAGACCTTTTCATTAATATTGATTGGGTATTCAAGCTCAGAAAGCTTGGTAAAAGTATAGTTCTCCATGCCTCTGGTCTTGAGAGCCTTATCCCAAAGAGCTTGGTCACGAACTTTTATTACATTGATTTCCTTATAAGTCTTTTTGTCTATGATGGTATGACGCATTCTCTTTAAGAGATTCTTTCCATCGCAGTCATCAATAACATTTAATGTTTCTTTCTCTGACGAAAGACGGTTGGATAAATAAAAGTTTACCGATTTCCTAGAGCGACGAGTTGATCCATAGCAGTTAATAGAAGCAGCTTCTTTTCCATCAGCAAGGCATTCATCTTTAGAAAAGATAAATTCAACAATAGGAGAGTCTACTTCATGCCCATTCCAATTACACTCTTTAGAAAGAAAACTCAGCGCACTATAACAACCAAAAAGATCTCCAAAAAACTCTTTATAGACTCTCTTGGCTTCAAGCAGGTTACTGGCAGAATTTATCTTATCATTGACTCTTGAAACAAGTTCATCATTGAAAGCTTTAAAGATTTTACCAATACTCTTCTTGGTGTAATCAGTATACTGAAGATCTTCTCTGGAGGCAGAGACTTCAAGAGTTCCAATATCAGTATAAAAAACAAACCCACTCAACATCGGAGCGTAAAAGGTCTTTTGATTACAAGCTTCAACAAACTCCTGAGATACCTCATTAGGAACGAGAGGATAAGCAACGTTTCCCATCACAATAACAGGAGAAGAAGTGATGCCTTTATTATTAACAAAATACTTCCAATTAGAACCCTCAATAACAGGAACAGGGTTTTCGGCAGGGAAACCTTCGATGCCCCTAACATCAGGAATCGGATTCCAATACTTAAAGAACTCCTTTATCTTTGAATGAAAAGAAGAAATGTCTTTAGATTTGACAGGAACACTAATCTCAACTCCATTCGGCTCACAAGTATCCTCCTCATACATCTTAGCAATCATGCCGATCTGAGTAGGATCAATGTAAGCATTGTAGGTGGTCTTCTTACCATTCACAAAAGAATTGATAAGAAAGTTGTCGCCATAAGCAAAAGCTGACTTGGAGCCAAGTCCAAGCTGACCAATTAACTTATTGGAGTTCCTCTTAGTAGATTCTCCATAGTTGGAGTAAATGTCACGAATCTCATCTTCATTGAGACCGGAGCCGTAGTCTCTTACCTTGAAGACTGGATCAAGAGAGTTGGGAGCGGTGACGACTATGGGCTTGTCGCTGCCAGCCTCGACGTTTGCGTCCAAGGCATTGGCGGAATATTCTCTGATGACCGCAAGGATCTTGTCAGAGTACAGTTGGTTGCGGAGAACGCCAAAAATATGGGCAAGCCCATCCTGCTTGATGCCGAAAGATACGGACTTGAAGTTGTCCGACAGCAGCACAGAATTTTCGTTTTTCGGAGCAATTTGCATGATTTACAAGTGTTGAGTTCCTACCGACAGGGATACCTTAGACTAGGCTAAAGCGAGGCGCAAGGGATTTTTCGAAAATTTATTTCTTCGACAAGGCGAGGATCTGGTCAAGACTTTCTTTGACTCTTATGCCCTGAGAGTTGCTCTTGGTATAGATTATGCTATGGACCTTGCTAGGTTCAATGGAGACTACTGCATCCAAATTAATAAGAGCGGGAATGTAATCTTTATTATTGTCGTGAGTAAGGTCGAGCAAGTGAAGCTTGATTAAGTGTGCCATTTTAATTATTAATTGTTAGTAACTTTTGATAACCGTCTTCAACCGTCGAGAAAAACTTCTTCTGAAGGTAAAGGCCCTCTACTGTCTGCTCTTTATCTTCCAAGGTCAAGGGATTAAACTGCTCTATCGTAAAATCTCCTTCTGAATTTTCGCTATAATTAGCAAACATTACATTAAAAAACTTTTCACTTAAAAAATCTTCAGCATCTTTAAAATCGCCAGAGATGTAAAACGTAGAGGTTTCATCCCATGCGCCATCTTTTCGTAGACAAACGCAGATTTTTGTGTTATTTTCGTCTACTTTGCCTCGAAATAGGAAGGCGTTAATTTTTTGTATCATAAAAATTGGAGAGCGAGTAGGTTGAATCGAACATCCATGTCGAATTTGGAAAAATCGCGCTTTACCATTAAGCTATACTCGCATTAGAAAACGTTTTATCAATAAAGTAATATCCCAATAAAGCGGTTTTAAGGATCACCGCAAACCTTTGTTCCTATTTTAGAAATTCCATCTAATTCCGCCAAGGGCAACCACAGAATCATTCAACTCCTTGATTGCAAAATTATACTTGTTTACGCCAAAATTATTATCATAATAGCCAACTTCAGCAAAAGGCTCAAGATGATTAAATAGAAGCTTTGAAACAGTTAGCTTCGCCGTCTTGAAATCATAATCAGTAAACTTACCATACTCAACGAGAGGAGTGACAGTAAACCAACCAAATACATCAGTAGGACGCTTCAAGCCAACAACATAACCAGTCTGATCAAGATCTAGATCATGGCTTCCCTTAAGATAAGGAGTAGCGACGATATTCTCAAGAGAAATAATTCCTGCTACTTCGGTTGAGTTTGGCGCACCGGGAATCGCAGTCAAGTGGCGAAACGCTTGCCCATCTAGGCGAACCGTTACACCGTCTACAATCTTAAATCCCTTTCCTACGCCAGCAGTCCAGTGAGACTCGTCAAGAGCAGAAGAGACGGGGATAATAGTCGCTCCGAGATAAGCGTCAACTCCAAAATAAGTTGCGCCAATATTTACTCCACCAAAAGCTTGAGCTTCAGTACGAGCAACGCCGTTTACGATGTAGTGGGTGGTATAACCAGCCTCTGTACTCGCCTTTAGATTTTCGGCAAAAGCCTTGGTAGCGAATAGTGAGATGACCAACGACAATAATGTTAGAATTCTTTTCATAACAGCTTATTTTATGCAAGATATCAGGATTTATCAAAAGTTTATTCGTACCCTTCGATCTCAAAACACCCAAATCCTGCTTGATGCTCAAAAGTAAGGAGTCCGCACCTCTTGCTGCGAAGGTTAGTGCAGACTCCATAGTCTAAATTTAAGTCTTTATTTACTTTGTCATACAAAGGAATAAAATGCTTGCAGCCAGCACTACAATCAAGATAACGATAATTGCCATCCGCTCTTGTTATTTTTCCCCCGTATTCAGCGTAATCAGTATCTAATACTTTACAAAAGTCAAAAAGGTTGATTTGATTCTTCTTCTTTTTCTTCATAACGCTTCAGGTACTCTTGACCTTTACCTGTAAGCATTCTACCCTTTTCTGCAATTTGTATCAGATTATTTCTCAATAACCAAGTTTCAAAATCCTTTTGCAAGCTGGAACGAGTCATCCCAATAATGGCAGAAAGATTAGTAAGCGTCATTTCAGGCTTGTTCTTGAGAGTTTGCAGGATTCTCAATTCAATTTGATTGAGCCCCAGAGGCAAGATACTAAGCTTATCTTTTAGAAGCTGCCAGTCATCACTAGTAAAGATTCTCTCTTGCTTTGTCTTTAGGTAAGAGTCAATCTTGTTAGCCATAACTTGAGCTTGTCGAGCATTGCCCCTCAAGCAAGAAGAAATGTCATAAAGAGACTCTTCATCAAATTCACAATTCACACTCTTCTTAATTATCTGAGAAAGATCACCGTGAGAATACTCTTGAAGTTCAACTCTTTCAAGACGATCAAGAAGAGCATGAAAAATCAACTGAGGCTCAGTTGTACAGAACAAGAAGCTCTGAACAGCAAAGTCAAAGTCAACAGAATAGTCAGGAAGATTAAGAGTATTCCTGTTAGCGGGATTAGGATTAAAAAGGCTCAAGAAATTAATCTGGAGGCTTTTGGGCAATTCGCTGGCTTCATCAAAAAGCACAGTGACTTCTTTGTTGGCTATCGCAGGAACATAGACATCATTAAAGAAACTCTCGGATGAACCGATAGTTGCACAGTTAATCTCAATAAGTGGCTTGCACTTAGATTTATCTGCTTTAATAAGATTTCTAGCATACTGCTTTGCAATTGTAGTCTTGCCAGATCCTCGCGGGGCGACAAAAAGAAAATTAGGAGAGATTTGACTCTTCTCGTAAATATCAAGATAAAAATCTAACTTATTCTTAACTGCGTCCTGACCAATGATTGTATCAAAGCGATTAGACATATTAAAATTCTTCCGAAACTGAAAAAGAAACGACCGGCTTTTCTTCCTTCGCAGGAGCTACCTGATTGGAAGGGGTTGGGGTTTGAGGGATGCTTTCGCCATCATCGACTAGGTTCACCTGTTTGGCGAACTTGATGCTGACTGGAATTCTCGCTGCATCGGTCATCTTCTCACGAAGCTGCGAAATGCTAACGAATACAAGGTTTTTGCCTCCCGTAGGACGGCCTCTGGTCTTCAAGAGTTCACTCATCGGCAGACAGACTAAACTAAGCTTTTGAAAAGGTCAAGAGGGGAGTTTAGAAAATCTTTCCAAATCTAATCTGCTCGTTGTTCCCGCAGACCAGCACCTCCAAACCAAAGATCATGTTCTTTGATTCATTATTTAAATGAGAATTTAATTCTTTCTCAAATTCATCAAGAAGATTAGAAGGGATGATCACGGCATTAAAATGCTCGCCCAACTTGTATCCCCTGCCTTGAGCTTCTTGGATTGATTGTTGAATCTTTTGTAACATATTAGTAAAGGAACCACTGCCAGTCTCTGTGCTTACTCTCTATATTAATGATAAAAGGATGAGAATTGGGTTTCTTTGGCTTTTTAATTAAAGGAATCCCAAATTCTTCAAGAGTTTTATTAGATTTTAAACTATTAATTCTTTTATCGCAAGCTACCATGTTTTCCCAAGTGTTCTTGCCATTCTTTGAGACAGGGATCAGGTGGTCTATATTTGCTTCTTCCTTCGACAATCTTCGACCTGTGTATTGACAGGTCCAGTTGTCTCTTTCAAGGATGGCCTTTTTGGTTAATTTAGTATGGTAGATTGGAATCTTTGAGAAGTTTTTACTGATGACGACCGTGGGAATGCGAAACGTCTGATAAGGAGAGGAGATCGAATAATCAAAAGATCGCACTGGCAAAGTCTCCCAAACTTCCCATGAAACCGGCTTGTATTCTGGGCTTTCAAAATCATATTCTCCATTTACTAATGGATAGTTAACATCCATAACTAGGTATGTACCCTTGAATATCTTACTGATGGCAGTTTCAATGCCTTCAGTTCCAATACCTAACCAATTTTTATTTAGTTTTAGGCAGGTCAGATTTTCAATGGCGAACATATTTATTTATACTCTTCAAACTTATTCTCTCCATTTGAGTTAATGGAGTAAAATATTTTCTTAGGATTTAAAAATTTAATCAGATTTTGGCAAGAAGTGCAAGGTTTAGAATTCTTAATTTCTCCGTTTCGATCTATTCTTGTGATTACTAAATTCGTTTTGGAGAATTCAATATTAGTGAGATTCTTGAATTTTATAAAAGCATTCAACTCGGAGCAAGTATACTTGTCTGATATTTGCTCTCCGTTGATGCCTGTTTTGGGGTTTCTGCGGTTGGTAGGATTGCTTTTTTTAGAATTCTTACCAATAGTAATTATACGATTCTTGTGAAAGATGAATGAAAAGTGTTGACATCTGAGATCTGAGTCTACCTCTCTCAAGGCTTTTGTCAAATTAATGCACTTTTCCAGATTTACTTTTTTCACAAGAGGATAATTCTGCTTTTCTTATGACTTCTTTGATGAAAGACACATAAAAAGCGTCTTCTTTCTTAGACTCTTTTGCGATATCAATTATGTCTTTTTTCCATTTTGGAAGATCTTTATAAGCTTCGTTCCAAGCTCTGGAGTATTCGTTATCAATCTTTTTTGATTTTGACATATTCTTCTTCAATGCACTGCTTTAATATCTTTAGATAATGAGTAAAAAAAGATTCTCCAATTTTAGAAGGATCAGCAATCTTATCTTGACGATCTTTCTCATAACTGGCTTCGATTAACTGTTGAACTAATTTTAGAGAGTTGTCCATATATTTGGAATATTATCGGGCAAAATTAGGAGTTGTCAACTTTTTTTTGGTTTTCTTTTGGGAGTTTTCTTTTTTTGAGTCCCGCTGACTTTTTCTAAAAACTTTTCACTTACTAATTCAACGAGTTTCAAACCTAAGAAGCCAGCAATAAAAGCCACGCCGTTTTGATGTTTAACGTTAACAATATTTAAAGTATCGACAAGCACAGGAGTCAAAAAGTTCGCAGCAGACATCCCTCCAACGAGAGACAAGACAACAGATTTGGCATCAGTCTTATCATTCTTTGTCGCCATCAAAATAGAACCAAACAAGCCGCTAATTAAAAAACCTATTTGGATGCCCATTTTTTGTAATTGTTCCATGCTACTTCTTTTTTCTTTTAAGGGGTTTCTTTTTCATGGGGGCGGAGTTATCGTGTTTAATTAAATACACTAAGAACAGCACTACTCCTGCTAGAGAATAGAGATATATATTTAGTAGTTTTGTTTCATTATGAATTATTTTTTCTGAACTGTCATTAATTAAATCTCTAAATTTTTCTTTACTAAGATATATTCTCTTTTTGTAATCTAAGTATTTATCACTAAAGAATGCCTTACTATCCATCTTTTCAAAAGCAGGGCCTTCTACTTCTTTTGCTAATTCATTGCTTATATCTAAACCAACTCTAAATTCTTTTAATTCATCTTGAGTTAATATTTTAGAAATGAAAACTTCGTTGTTGAAATAGTTTTGTCTTTCTTTTAGATGTGCATTAAATTCCTCTAAGAACTTCTTATCTCCTGTAGCTGTATATGCAGCGCCTAGATATGTTAAATTGTCTGTAGATCTTCTAAGATAAAGAGTTATGTCTCTACCAAATCTAAATCTTACAAATGCATTTTCTATATCTTTAAGACTGGATAAAGCAAGAATAACAAATATAGCAGTTGGTAGAAGTACTGCTAATAAGTATTTCTTTATATTTGGTATTAGATTATCCATTTTAGCCTTTTATTTAATCCATTTTTGTTCTTTTAGTATTTCGTCGATAAGATCTTTTTCTCTGCTGTCCATTTCTTTGTCAAAGCGTTTTAGTGCTTCTGTTACGGGATAAACTCTGTCTGGGAATTCTTTCTGTTTTTCCTTAAGCTCTTGAATTACATCTACAATTTTAACAAGAGGAGATTTAAACTCTTCAACTTTGTCTTTAGATATCAGATTAGACAATTCAAAAGCTTTAGGAGTTAGAGTTTTTATTATAGAAACAGACATTGACCCTAACATGTTAAATATTGAAAAAGCCGCAGCAGCAGCAGGATTAACAGTAGCTAAAAGTCTAAGAACGACGAATACGATAACAAATATAACTATTGTCGTTAATGCGCTAATAACGAACTTCTTTAATCCCCAGAATACAGCATTCAAGCCAAACATGCCGCCCATAGTATCTAATGTGGCTTTGTTTTGATCAGCTTCTTTGGCAACTTCTTTGGCTTTATCGGTCAATTGCCAGAGTTGATCGTCATACTTCTGATTTAGCTCTGACTTTTCTTTTTGGAGTTTGTTGATTATGTCGTCGCGTTGAGCGAGCATTTCTTCGCCTTTTCTACGTTCTTCGACCAAGGCGGAATTTAATAAATCTACTGTAGCTTTGATTCTTTTTGTTTCATCTATATGGGGTGAACCTACAATAGAAATGACTCTTTCATTTAATTTTAAAGCTGTGTCTACTTGTACAGGAGCATTAGTGACTTGATTTAAGGAATGCTGAATGCCAACAGAAAGCCCAGAGGTTTGAATTCTCTTGCCTTTGTCGTTTTTTTCTATTTCTACAAGTGTGCTGTCTACTTTTTTTTCTTCTTTAGCGATAACTTTCTGATTATCATCAATCTGCTTAGAAGGTTTAATTGTAGAAAAACATCCCGTTAATGCTAACAGGACAGAGAGTAACAATAGGGACTTCTTCATGCCTATTATTACACAATTAATAATCTAATTATGTATTTATCTACTGATCTCTTCCCAGTCTATTGAGGCGTATACGTCGTCTCCAGCATTTTTAGAAGCTATAATTAAAGTTAATTCAAAACCAGAAGAAGTAAAAGTATTCCTTTCTAATTGGAATTTAAATAAAGCTTCTTTTAGAATATCTATTACCGCTTGCCCTTGAGTGTTTGAAGTCATGTATCCAGAAGCTAAAACTCTACCGCCTGAGAATGATGTTCCTGAAATATTGTATTGAACTGCTGAATTCGCGCCAGCATCAACCCATTGTCCACCGTTAGTGGTTCCAGAAGCAACCATTCGCCAATTAAATACTGCATTGTTTCCAGTACCAACCATGCTTAACGCAGTTAAAATTACAATAGCATCTAAAAATCCAGATTTTAATTTAAGGGAAATAACTGGATAATAAGTATTTGCGGCAGTACAGTCTCTTGGAGCATCTAAAGGAATAGTCACTGCTTGTTGTAATCCGCGAAGTTCATAACCACCTTCAGAAATTGCCGTAGAACAGATTTGCTTTAATGTGCTTGCTCCAGAAGTCGCGGCAGCATTTTTAATTTCATAGCGAAGTGGCAATGAAGCAGTAGTTATATAAGTTGAATTGATTATGTTTGCGTGATGAAAAGAATGAGCAACAATAAATTTACCATTTATAACAAATCCGCAACGCACGGTTCCTAAACCTAGCCATTCAATATCCATCCAAAAAATTTGAGCTTTAGAAATATCTAAAGTTAAATTAGAGCTACCGCTACCATTTAATTTATCACCATTCCAAGACGATTGAGGAACTCTAGTTTCCATTAAAGAACCGCTTACAGAGGTTCTTTCGACAAAATTTAAATTAGAACCACTAAGTTCTATATATATTCCATTATCAGAACCGTAATATCCAACTCTTTGACGAAGACCAGTTTTTGGTGCTTCCATCACTGCGGTATTCATTATCAACAGTGATTTTCCCGGTTGATAAGAACATACTTTTGTAGTTTCTCTAATAATTTCATCATTAATACCACTACCAATTGTTAAATTAACTAACCCTTGATTAGTATTAAAAACTCCTGTAGCTGTTCCTGAAGTAAAGGTATTCCAAAGGCCATTATCTTTATATCTGTGGCTGGAGTCAAATAAAGTCATTGGACTAGAAATCCTTTGACGACCGAAAGCGTCATTTTGAGTACCAGCAGAACTTCCTCCAGCAAAATCAGAATCTAATATTGGTCGCCATTGAGCCAATATTGTATCATAAATATAATTTGATGATACATGAGGAAGCGTTGGAGTTGGATCGTACATATACACATTATTACACAAAAAAGCCGCCTTTCGGCGGCGTGAGTGTCTTTTTTTTTAATCTGGTCTAGCGGGGTATAAGCCTTGGGTGCAAATTATATATTTTAAACTTGTCCCCGCTGCTATCGGGGTTTTATTTAAATTAGGAAGGCAGAACGTAACTCTTCCATCTCCTCCATATTGAGTGCCAAGGATAGAAAACAATGCAGTATATTGCTGAATTGATAATGTTTGACCATCGCAATACATATAATACTGTGGGCTATATGTTCCTGCGAATAATTTAATGTCTCCTAGATATTCTTCCATAGATTATTTATTACACTAATTTAAAAACATCACTAGGCTTTCCTCTGACGTTGCGCTTCTCGCCAATCTTCTTAATAGTATTTTCAAAAACCATTTGTTTAACCTTAAGATAGAGCTTAGGATAAGGGATCTTGTTTGTAACGAGGAGATCTTTCATAGTAAACTCGCTCTTTGGAATTTTTAATTCAGCTTGAGTGTTCTCAACTTGTTCTTGCTTGTTTGCCAAGATCTCTTTATGCCTATTAATAGCAGTATCAAAAGAAATGCAGTCAAAGCCAGTCCTGCCAAAAGCATTATTATTAGGGTAAACCCACTTAGCCTCAATAGTTTTGCCATGAAACACGAATTGATCTTGTCTTTTAGGCTTAACCAATTCATACTTTTTGGTTTTTGTGGTCTCTTTTGTCTTCTCGTAGATCATCCAGCCGCCTTCAAGCTTTTTTATAAACTTGAACTGGTAACCTTTGTGAGTGAATTCTTTGGGGACCAAGAGATAACCGTCTTTATCTTTTTCCATTTTTTCTATATACTTTGTTATACTTACTAATTGTTTGTTTCATCAGGATATTGTCTTTTGAAATGACTACATATTCATCGTCAATCAAATGAAGTAAGTCTCCTGCTTGAAAATTATCCCCCACTTTGGGTTGGTGGTATTTTTTTAAGTCTTTTTCTTTGAGTTCCA
>Ga0315902_10002122_pt1 | contig 31384 bp, 25 predicted proteins | sample LakEriMetagenome_9_FD_203523 | JGI IMG/M metagenome (GOLD analysis project Ga0315902, IMG submission 203523) | Freshwater fungal communities from buoy surface, Lake Erie, Ohio, United States - Buoy 12 MA117 | ecosystem: Environmental > Aquatic > Freshwater > Lake > Lake biofilm | place: USA...
CAGGCCGGGGCCGATCGCGTTCCCGCCGGCCGCGGTGGTCGCGGGAAGAGGCGTCGATTCGAGCGGCGGCGGCTGGCCTTTTGCGGGGGCTGCGATCGCGATGAGCAGCGACGCGCCGGCCAGGGGCGTGAGACAGATCCAGGTCCAGCAGGGAAGGCGGATCATGGTGGTCATCGCGAGTGCCTTGGGCCGGAGGGCGGGACTATAGATTCGTACTCCGTCACATGCACGTCGTCTGCGCGCATCTTTCAGATGGCGGTTGCCAGGCCGTGATAGTGCAGTCGCACGCAGGCCCCGAGGACGGACTGGCCGACGGCCGTGACCCGCCATCGCCTGGTCCGCGGGACTTTCGCGACGAGCCCCCGGACATGAAGCCTCTTGAGGAGGCGGCCCACGGCGTGCGTCTGCCGTCGCCCCAGGATTGGATCCTGGACCGCCGGGAAGATCCGGCCGCGGATGTCGGCGTTGCGGAAGCCACGGAGCAGGTTGTTGCCATCGAGCACGGCGGCGAACAGGCGGACGTCGTCGCGGCGGGCCGGGTTGAATCCGGCGTATGAACGCTGAGCGACCACCTGTCGCTCGGCAAGCCGTTCCACCTTGCAGTAGGACGGCGCAGGGTCGTTGACGACCGAAAGGGCTTCGAGACACCGCTGGTTGGCCGCACGGGCCACCCGTTCGACATGGTGCAGATTGGCAACACTCTTGTTCATGGGGCACCACACCATGCGGTGCTCCCCGTTCCGCTCCCGCTTGCAGCGGACGCGGAACTCGTACGGGTCGTTGATCACCGTCTCGACCCGTAGGATCCGGCCGAACTTGTCGTACATCTTCAGCCAGTTTTTTTCATCCGGTGCTTGATCCGGGCTCCCGGAAGCCGCTGCTTCTTGCAGTCGGTGATCACCTCGCCGAGGAACTGCGGCGAGAGCTTGCGGCCGAGGAACGTAAGGATATCGGCGGCGCCGAAGTTGACCGTGGCATGGTCGAGCAGCCGGGGATACAGCTCGGCGAGCTTGTCGCGGCTCGCGAACAGCACGTCGGTGGAGTATTCGGCCTGCGTGGTCGTCCAGTAGTAGCGGCAGTCACGGAGGAGCGGAGTCTTCAAGAGCGGATTGACGACAGAGGCCCAGTGGTCGAGAAGGCGGACCCACGGAAGCTGGGAGAACCCGTCGGCAAGCCGCTGCGCTTTCGTCGGATTGTCGATGCTCGTGAAGGCGTTGTCGTGCTGGATGAAGCGCATTCGCCGTCGGGTCATCTGTCGCGCCAGCCAGGAGTGGCCGTTGACGTACACCTGCACCGTGTACGGAAACCAGGATTGAATGCGGACGTACATGAGACCGAAGTCACGGTCGAGGTAGTAGAAGTAGAGAACCCGCTGCGGCCGCCGCGCGTGCACCAGCACCGGCCGGCCCTTCGCATGCACCAGCCGGACGGTCTTGCACGTCTCCTGGACGCAGAGCACGGCGACGAGGCCTTCGGTCAGCCTGTCACGGCGGATGATGTCGTCGATCAAGGCCTCCTTGCGGAAGAAGCCCTGTTTGTACTCGGAGGGCCGTCCCGTCGCCTCGGCGAGCGCTTTGCCGTGGGCGACCAGGTCGTTGGAATGCCGTTCCAGAAGCTTCAGAAAGTCCTTCCGCCGGATTTTCAGCACGTGGTCCACGAAGCCATTGAGCCGGGCCTCGTTCTGGAACGGAAGGTGGCCCTTGAAAATCACCCGGTCGAAGCACTCCAATGAGGAGGAGATCGAGCCCCCGAACTTCTCGATGAACGAATCCACGGCGCTCTCCTGGTTCTGGTTAGAGTGAAGTCCAACCATCATCCAGTGAGAGCGACGTTTTTTTAATCAGGCTGCTGCGGCGCCCGGGGAAGACCGCACGCCTGCGTGACTTCCCCTCTTTGATTGCGGCCGACGGGCCGCGTTAAGAAGTTCTTCGGCACCTTCACGATCGGGTCGCATCCAGCCCAGCCAGCTCCGGCGGTTGCTCCTCATGATCCGCCCCGCTCGGCAGACGCTTGCCGAAGTGCCATTGGCCGACCTCTCCCGTCAGCCGCGGGCCTTGGGCCGGTAGTAGCTGCAGCCGGCGCCGGCGACGCGGTCGTAGCCGGTATCGATGCCGATCAGCGTCTCGGCGCCGCCGAGGAACAGGCCGCCGTCCGGCTCGAGCTGGCGGCGGACCCGCTGCACGAGCGCCGCCCGCGTCGGGACGTCGAAATACAGCATCACGTTCCGCAGGAAGATCACGTCGCAGGTCGGGAGGATCGGCCAGGCGGCGTTGAGATTCAGCTGCCGAAACTCCACCAGCCGGCGACACTCCTGGACGATGCTCCAGCTCCCCTGCAGCTGGCGAAAATACTTGCGCAGCAGAGGCGGCGGCATTCCCCGGGCCGTCTCCAGGTCGCTGAACAGGCCCGCCCGGGCCCGCTCCAGGGCCTGCTCGGAGAAGTCGGTGGCGATGATCCGCACCCGCCACGTGGCGAGCAGGTCGCGAAAGTGCTCGAGGAGCGTGATCGCGATGCTGTACGGCTCCTGGCCGGTCGCGCAGGCGGCCGACCAGATGACGAGCTGCCGCTTCGCCGCCCGGCGCGGCACGAGCTCCGTGACGAGTCGCACGAGCGTCTCGAACGGGGCCCGGTCGCGGAAGAACGACGTCTCGTGCGTCATCAGCGCGCAGAGCACCTGCGGCTCGAGCGTCTTGTCGGTTCCCTGCCGGACCCGGTCGAGGAGCGTCTCGATGCTCGGCAGCTTCCGCTGCCGCACCAGTGGCAGGAGGCGGGCGACGACGAGGTAGTGTTTCGAGTCATCGATGCACACCCCGGTGCGGCGCTTGAGCAGGTCGCGAAGATACGCGAACTGCGGCTCGGCGACCTTCATGGGCGTTCCATGGGGCGGCGTCAGCCGCGCCTCTTGAGCCGCAGGGCGACCTCGACGCCGATCTGGGCCACGGGCAGCACCGCGTCGGCGAGCCCGGCGCGGACGACCTCCCCCGGCATCCCCCAGACGACGCTGGAGAACTCGTCCTGGGCGATGATGCCGCCCCCCGCCTCGACGATCGCCCGCGCGCCCGCCAGGCCGTCGCGGCCCATGCCGGTGAGCACCACGCCGAGCGTGCCCGCCCCCCACAGCCGGGCCGCCGACCGGAAGAGCACGTCGGCCGACGGCCGGCAGGAGTTCTCCGGCGGCCCGTCGTGGAGCCGGATCCGCGGCATGAGCGGGTCCCCGGCCAGTTCCATGTGGCGGCCACCGGGGGCGAGCAGCACCGTGCCCGCCGCTGCCAGCATCCCCTCGGCCGCCTCGCGGACCGGCACGGTGCAGATCTTTCCCAGCCGATCGGCCAGCTGGGTGGTGAAGAACGCCGGCATGTGCTGCACGATCAGAATCGGCACACCGGCCCCGGCGACGCAGGCGGGGAGCATCTCGGCGAGGGCGGCCGGGCCACCGGTCGAGACCGCGATCACGACGCCCCGGATCGGCTCGCGCAGCCCCGCCGGCCGCGGCCGGGCCACGACCGGCGCCGGCGGCGTCGATCCGCGCGGGACCGCATCGGGGGCCGCCGTGCGCAGCCGGGGCACGAGGGCCTTGATCCGGCCGACGAGGTCGTCGCGAATCCGGGCCCCGACCTCGGCCGGATTGAGGCCGGCCGGCTTGGCCACGTAGTCGTTGGCGCCGGCGAGGAGCGCGTCGACCGTGGCCTGTGCCCCGCGTTCGGTGAGGCTCGAGAACATCACCACCGGCAGCTTCGCATGCCGGCGGCGGATCTCGCGCAGGGCGCTGATCCCGTCCATGACCGGCATCTCGACGTCGAGGACGACGAGGTCGGGCAGGTCGGCGGCCAGGGCGTCGAGGCAGGCCTGGCCGTTGATCGCCGTGCCGGCGATCTCCAGGTCGGCATCCGCGCCGAGCGTCGTCGTGAGGATGGTGCGGATCGTCAGCGAGTCGTCACAGACGAGCACGCGGATCGGCCGCCGGCCGGCGGCCGCCGACTCGGCGCAGACGCCGAGTGCCACCAGCTTGCGGGTCAGCGACGCGGGCGTGAACGGCTTGGCGAGGTAGTCGTCGACCCCCGCGTCCATGGCCAGCGCGATCCGCTCCCGCTCGTGCTCCGTGGAGATCATCAACAGCGGCAGGCGGCGGTGGGCCGGGTCCTGCCGCAGCCGGCGGACGAGTTCCAGCCCGTCCATGACCGGCATGTGCCAGTTGACGGTCACCAGGTCGGGTGGCCCCGCGGCCGCGATCGCGTCGAGGGCCTCGACGCCGTTGCTCGCCTCGGTGCAGTCGAAGTGGAGCTCGCGGAGCGTCCGCGCCACGATGCTCCGCACCGGCTTCGAGTCGTCGACGACGAGCGCCCGCATCCTGCTCTCCCCCGCGTCGGTCCGGCCGGCGGCCGGCCGCGCGGATCACTTCCTGTAGTCTTCGACCAGCCGCTGCAGGGCCTGGGCCATCCGTGAAAGTTCCTGCGACGAGACCTGCGTGTTGGCCGCTCCCTCGGCGGTGCTCTGCGCCGCCCGGGCCACCTGCACGATGTTCTCGGCGATCTCCGCGGAGCCGGTCGTGGCCTCGGCGATGTTGCGGCCGATCTCCCCGGTCGTCACCGACTGCTCCTCGACGGCCGCGGCGATCTTCGTCTGCAGGGCGTCGATCTTCTCGATCACGGAGCCGATTTCGGCGATCGCCCCGACCGCCCGCCGCGCCTCCCCCTGCATCCCCTCGATCCGGCCGCCGATCTCCTCGGTCGCCTTGGCGGTCTCGCGGGCCAGTTCCTTGACCTCGTTGGCGACGACGGCGAACCCCTTGCCCGCCTCGCCAGCCCGCGCCGCCTCGATCGTGGCGTTGAGGGCCAGGAGGTTGGTCTGCTCGGCGATCGAGTTGATCACCTTGACGACGGCGCCGATCTCGTTGCTGGAGCGGCCCAGCGCGTCCATCGTGGTCGACGTCGTGGCCGCCATGTCCACCGCCTGCCGGGCGGTCGTCGCCGCCGACTGGGCGTTGCGGGCGATCTCGTGGATGCTGGCCACGAGGTTCTCGATCGATCCCGACACGGTGCGGGCGTTGCCGCTGACCTGCTCGGCGGCGGCCGACACGAGGTTGGCCTGGGCGGTGGTCTCCTCGGCCGCGGCGCTCATCTGCTGGCTGACGCTCGTGAGTTCCTCGGAGGCGCTGGCCAGGGCGTGCGTGTTGTCGACGATGCCGCCGACGAGGGCCGCCTGCCGTCGCGACTCGCTCGTCAGCCGCCGGGCGATGAGCGTGGACACGGCGAGGACCGCGGCGGCCGTCAGGCCAAACACGGTCAGGCCGAGCCGGAGCAGCCGGCTGATCGGCTCCCGGACCTCGACGGCGTCGATCTCGGAGACGAGCGCCCAGCGGACGTCGTCGCTGCCGCCGCCGGCATCCTTGTGGACGGTGACCGGCCGCCACGAGACGAGTGCGGGGTTGCCGCGGTGGCCGTTCTGGAGCCCCGTGCCGGCCGTTCCCTGATCGACCGCCGCCTTCACGGCCGGCGTGTCGACCTTGAACTTGCCGTTGATGACCGTCGTCTTGGAACCCATCGCCGCCGCGAATCGGGAGTTGCTGCGGAACTCCCGGTCCGGTCCGATCGCATAGGTCTCGCCGGTTTGCCCCATGCCGGTCGTCTCGCCGACGATGCGGTCGATCTGGTCGAGCGGCAGCTGGAAGGCCAGTGCTCCGACGAACGTCCGGCCGTCGTGGATCGGGGCCACGATGAACGCCGCCGGCTCGTCGCACGACGGCAGGTAGCGTTGGAAGCGTCCGAACGTCACGGCCCCGCGCCGGCCGGCCGCGGCGGCCTGCTGGAAGGCGGCGGCGAGGCTCGACTGGGCCAGCGGTCCGGTCCGCAGCGAGGCCGCGAAGTCGATCTCCTTGAAGACGTTGTAGACGACGCGGCCCTGGGCGGCATCGATGAGGAACACGTCGGCGACGCCGTATTTTTCCTTGAGGCTGCGGAAGAACGGGTGCCAGCGGGCGTGGGCCTTCGAATAGGCCGAGCCGTCGGCCGCCGTGTCGAGGAGGTGCTTCGATCCGATCGGGTTGGGATTGTCGCGAATGTAGAGATGCTGGGCGTAGACGGCGTCGTCGTCGAGCGCCTCGGCGAGTGGCCGCATGTCCTTGGCCGCGCCGGCGCGGCGATCGTATTCGGTGGCGAATTCGCCGGTGTAGAACGCCTCCAGTTCGCGTCGCGCCGTGGCCAGGCCCGCGTCGTCGACCTTGTCGTCGGCCCGCAGCGTCGCCAGCCCGGCCGTGAACTCGCGAAGCGCCTCCCGGCTCGCCTCGGCCTCGGCGAGCACGGCCAGCTCGTGGTGCAGCGTGTCGAAATACCGTTCCACCGCCTTGCCGGTGATGGTGTTGACGGTCTCCAGCTGCTTGAAGGCCTGCTGCTCCAGGGCCTTCGCCGCGGTCCGGTAACTCATCAGGCCCATGAACAGCATCGGGATCAGCGACACCCCGAGCAGGGCGAGGAGGAGGGGATTGGTGAGAAACGACCACCACGAGCCGGCGGCGCCGGACCGATCATGAAGTGCCATGCGAACCCTGCCTTTCGGTTGTCTGCGGCCGTGGCCGCCCCAGTGAATGGATCATGCGCCCCGGATCGAGCACATGCACGAGCCGCTCCGGGGCGGCGTGGACGCCGGCCACGGCGTCCCCCGTCGTCTCGCCGGCGGAGGGTTCGACCTCCGCCGCGGGAATCTCGACCACGTCGAGCATTTCGTCGATCGCCAGGCCGTACCAGTCCTCCTGCACCGCGATCACGAGGTGCGCGGCGCCGGCCGGCGCGGGCCTGTCGATGCCGAGCCGCGGGGCGGGATCGACGACGGGCACGATCCGGCCGCGGAGGTGCATGAGGCCGAGGACGCTCTCGGGCGCCTGCGGCACGCGGGTCAGCCGGCCGCCGCGCAGCACCTCGACGACACTGGCGGTCGGCAGGGCGAAGCAGGCGTTGCCGATGCGGAACGTGCAGCAGCGCAGGACGGAGTCCGCGTCCATGTCAGCCTCCCCCCGCCGCGCATGACCGGGCGGCCCGCAGGTCGAGCACCTCGGTGGCGACGCCGCCGAGCGACAGGATGCCGGCGACGCCGGCGGCACCGGCCGGCTGCAAGGCCGACTCGGCCGCGAACACGTCGACGATCGTGCCCACGGCGAGGCCCAGTCCCCCCTCGTCGCCGCCCACGACCACCAGGCTCAGGATCTCGCCGGCGCCGGCCGCCGGACCGCCGCTGCCCATGATCCGATCGACATCGGCGACGGGAGTGAATCCGGTTCCACGCCGGACGAGTGCCCGGCTGCCGGCCTGCTGCAGTTCGTCGCGCCGGTAGCGTTCGAGGCGGACGACCTCGGCCAGCGGCACCGCCACGCGCCGGCCGGCGGACGTGCCGCAGACCAGGTACCGGGCGGCGGCGGGAGCGGTCGGCTCCGCCTCGGTCTCGGCGGTCCGATCGAGCGCCGGCAGCCGGGCGAGCCGGTGCACGCCGCGCAGGTCGAGGATCAACACCACGCCGCCGTCGCCGAGGATCGAGGCGCCGGAGTAGATCCCCAGGCCGGCAAGCAGTCCGCCGATCGGCTTGACGACGATCGTCGACAGACTGGCCGCGTCGCGCAGGTCGCGGCTCTCGGAGCCGGCCGACTGCATGCCGTCGACGACGAGGCCGAACTCGCGATCGTCGACATGGACGAGGACCACGGTCCCCTCCGTGCGGCTGTCGGCGCCGGCGGGCCGCAGGCCGAGGAACTGGTCGAGAAACACGACCGGCACGAGCCGGCCCCGGACCCGCATCACCGGCGCGTCGGCGAGGCCCTCGATCCGCGGGCCGGCCGCTCCCGGCCGGAGTCGGACGAGCTCGGTCACCGCCACCTGCGGGATCGCGAACCGCTCCCCGGCGCAGCGCACGATCAACGCCGGGACGATCGCCAGCGTGAGCGGCACGCGGACGCGGACGGTGGTCCCCCGGCCGGCGACGCTGTGGATGTCGACCGTGCCGCTGATGGCCTCGATGTTGGTCCGCACCACGTCCATGCCGACGCCGCGGCCCGACACGCTCGTGACCTGGCGGGCGGTGGAGAAGCCGGGCTCGAAGATGAACTGCAGCACCCGGTCCTCGGGCAGCGCCGCTGCCGCCTCCGCGGTCACGAGGCCGCGGGCCACGGCCTTGTCGCGGACCGCCTCCACGGCGATCCCGGCGCCGTCGTCGGAGACCTCGATCACGACCTGGCCGCTCTCCTGAAAGGCGCGGAGCCGGAGCCTGCCGGCCCGCGGTTTGCCCGCCGCCGCGCGGACGTCGGGGGGCTCGATACCGTGATCGACGGCGTTGCGAATGAGGTGTGTGAGCGGGTCGCGGATGCTCTCCACGAGCGTCCGGTCGAGCTCGGTGTCGGCGCCGTCGATCTGAAACTGCACCTCCTTGCCGCAGGCCACGGCAAGGTCGCGGACGGTCCGCGGAAACTTGTTGAACACGTGGTCGATCGGCTGCATCCGCGTCTTGACCGCCGTCTCCTGGAGCGCGGTCGTGACGGCGTTGATCCGCTGCGAGACGGCCTGGACGGCCGGGTCCGGGGTGTCGATGCTGCGCAGCTGGTTGCGGGCCAGCACGAGTTCCCCGACGAGGTCGAGGATCGAGGCGAGGAGACCGACGTCGACGCGGATCGTGCTTTCGGTGACGGCCACGGCCGGCGCGGCGGCGGCAGCCGACGGCGCCGAAGCGGCCGGCGGTGCGGGGCTGGGTGCGGGGACGGCGACGACCGGCGCGGGGGCCGAGGCGGCGGTCAGCGGCGTGGACTCGGCTGGCGCAGCGCCGGCCGTCGCCGGGGCTGCCGGGGAGCGAGCCGCGGGCGCATCCAGCGCTGCGGCCGTGTGCGCCGGGAGCGGCGCGGGCGTGGCGGGGCTGGCGGGGCTGGCGGGGCTGGCGGCAGCGTCCCGCGCATTCGCGGCCTCCTCGGCCGCCACGGCTGCGAGCGTGCGTGAGAGTTCGCGGAAGTCGTGGTCCCCCTCGCTGCCGGTCTCCTCGATCGACCTGAGGATCGACCGCACGGCATCGACCATCGAGTACAGCGAGCCGGTGACGCGGCCGTCGAGCGAGAGTTTGCCATCCCGCAGTCGGCCGAGCAGGTGCTCACCGCTGTGGGTCAGGGCGCCGAGCTTCGAGAATCCGAAGAAGCCGCTGTTCCCCTTGATCGTGTGGACGGTGCGAAAAATGCTCGCCACACGGTCGGGATCGTCGGGCCGCTCCTCCAGCGCGAGCAGGTCGCGGTCGAGCTGGTCGAGGTTCTCGACCGACTCGACGAGAAATTCGGCGATGAATTCCTGGTTGTCGTTCATGCCGGCGAACAGCGGGGCGTGGGGCGGGCAGGGCGCGACGGGGCGAACTGCGGCGACTTTTCCGGCAGTGCCCCCGTCGGTCAAGCATACACCGCTCTTCAGGCCACCTGCCGGGCGGTCGTGCCGGTTGTGCGGCCTGCATCACCGGCCGCGGCTTCGTGGCCGCCGGCCAGCCGGCGCGTCAGGAGAGGGCGGCGGCCGGCGCCTGTTCCTCGGCCCGCTGGGCGTCGAGCAGCGGCCACAGCGTGTCGATGTCGTCCTTGAACAGGTCGCCGATGAGGATGTCGGTGATCAGCGGCTTGCGGTCGGGGTGGCGGCGGACGAGTTTGCCGAAGTTGAGGCCGTCGTAGAAGGCACAGACCAGCTTTCGCATCCGCTCCATGCCGGCGATGTAGCCCGGGCCCCAGGCGCCCAGGCGTGAGGCGGAGGTGTCGCCGGCGGCGAGGGCAGCCACGATCGCGTCCGCCGCCAGCGCCCCGCTCTTGAGGGCAAGGAGAATGCCCGACGAGTAGAGTGGATCGAGAAACCCGAAGGCGTCCCCGACGAGCACCCAGCCGTCGCCGGCGACCTCGCGGGAGCGGTAGGAGTATTCCTTGGCGACACGGAACGGGCCGGTCCGCTCGGCACCGACCAGCCGCGGCTGCAGCCCGGGGCAGCGTTCCACCTCCGCGAAGAAAATCTCCTCCGCGTCCCTGCCCGGCCGCTCCTTGAAGAGGTAGTCATACGACGCGACCACGCCGACGCTGGTGACGTCGTCGTGCAGCGGGATGAACCAGAACCAGCCCTTCTTGCCCGCGGTCTGGCGCAGCCACGATCTCATCGATCCGTGGGGTTCGCTGCTGCGCGGACGGTGGCCGACGAGCCAGGCTCATTCGAGAGGGGAAGGCGAGGGGGTACCCCTGCCGTTGAGCCGGCGTATGTGACCAGCGCAGGCATGGATGTTGGAGCGCAGGCACATCCGAGTGAGTGAAGCCCAGGATGAGCGCAGCGAACGTCCGGCGAGACGGTACGGGGTAACCCCGAGCCGGATTGGGCGAGTTCGGGCATGACAGGCTGAAGCCTGTCCTACGGCAAGCGGGATGCTTGCCCCACAAGACGGCAACCGCCGTGCCGAACAGGATTGCCTTCCCGGCCTGCGCTCACTCGGACCTGCCTGCGCTCCGGCATCCTGCCTCCGCTGGGCAGCTTACGCCGGCTCCTGGGGCATGAGCAGCCCCGCCCGTCATTGGATTCCGGACGCCCGTATGGTGCGCGAGGATCAAGTGAATCCCGTATGAGCCGTCGCCGGCGCGGGATGCGAACCGCGTCAGCGGTCGAGGGCGGGGCGGGGTGCGACCGGCTCGAACGGACGGACCCAGATCGAGCGGAATTCGATCGGGTTGCCGTGGTCCTGGAGTTCGAACGGCAGGGCATCGGCATGCGGCGTGTAGTTCGGCGGGCCATCCCAGAGGGTGCTCCCGAGAATCTTCGTATCGGAATGGATCGCCACGCCGTTGTGGACCACGCTCACCCGGCCGGGGGCGTCGAGCGTGCCGTCGGCCGCGAACCGCGGCCGCGTGAACAGGATGTCGTAGGTCTGCCACTCGCCGGGCCGCCGGCAGGCGTTCACGGCCGGGGGCCGCTGCTTGTAAATGGCGCCGCACTGGCCGTCGGGGTAGGTGAGCGGCCCGTCGGTGCCGTCCTCGAACGAGTCGAGCAGTTGAATTTCGTAACGCGACATCAGATAGAGGCCGGAATTGGACCGCGCCTGCCCCTTGGCGTTGGGGGCCGGCGGAGGCATGCGAAACTCGAGATGCACCTGGCAGTCGCCGAACGCCTGCTTGGAACGGATGGTTCCTTTGCCGATCGTGGCCACGCCGTCGGCGATCCGCCACTTGTCCGCGTTGTTCCAGGCGGAGAGATCCTTGCCGTCGAAGAGCACGACCGCGTCTGGCGGCACGGCGGCCGGGGCCGCAGGAGCGGGACCCGGATCGACCACCCGGGGCCGGGGCCACTCGATCGCCGACACCCATTCCCGGCTCGGCATCTTCCGGCCGGCGAGATACAGCCGCCGCGAGCGGATGGAATCGGTGATCCTGTCGGCCCGCTCTTCCGCCTCGGTGAGGGGCAGCCCGGCGGACAGGCCCGGCCGCGTATGACCGGTCGCGGAGAGGTAGGCATCGCGAAGCAGGTGCAGCCGGGTGGTCACTTCCGGCAGGAAGGCCGCCAGGGCCACGGGCGTCTCCGCGGTTGCCATGGCGACATCGCCCAGCCCGGCGGCCACGGCGCGGAACATCGCCCAGTGGCCGGCGTCGTCAGGGTGGATCCCATCGGGGGCGAAGCGGAAGGCAGCGTCGGCTTTTCGGCGCTCCGCCAGCAGCCGGTTCACGGGGGCGTGGACGTCGATCACGAGCCAGCCGTCGGCCCGCTTCGAGACGAGCCAGTCGGAATAGGCCGCGAGCACGGCGTCATAGTCGTGGTCGGACGCCGGTTTCGCGTCGGCAGGCTTGTCGTAGGGAGGTGGCGTGAGGTGGACGATCCGCCCGCCCGACTTTTCCACGGCGGCGTGCAGCCGCTCGCTGCCGGCCTTGAACTTCCCAAACCGTCCCTCGTCGAGCGGCTGATACGCGCCGCAGTTCATCCCGTAGCAGGCGAGCACGAGGTCGGGCCGGGTGATCCGCAGCACGCGGTCGAGGCGTTCGGCGAGGTCGGGACGGGGAAACCGTCCCTCCGCATGGCCGTCCTCCGAGATCCCTGACACCGTCTCGCTCGGCAGCGCGAGATCGAGCACCTCGGCCGCGGTGCCCTGCCGCTCCATCCAGGCGACGAGGTGCGCGAGCCAGCGGCCGTCGTGGGTGATCGAGTCACCGAGGACGACGACGCGGCGGGCGTCGAGAAGGAGCCGCGGTGAGACGTCGGCCGGTCGGGGCGTGTCGGCGGCTGCCGGCCGGAGAAGGGCGAGGAGCGGGGTGAGGAGCAGGGCCGCGACGAGGGGGGCGATGCGTCGGCGTTCGTTCATCGGAATGATTTCCTGGCTGTCGGGGAAAATCGGGGACGAGAGCGAATGTCGCAACGACAATTGGCTCCCGTCCCCGATTTGTCGGTCATTGCGCCGTGGGCTCGGCACCCTCACGGATCGCGAACAGGTGGCTCTTGTTGGCGATGTACAGCGTGTCGCCGACCGCGATCGGCGTCGAGTAGACGCTGTTGCCCATGTTGATCTCGGCGATCAGTTCCTTCTGCTTGCCGAGCGTGAAGATGCAGATGTCACCGTCCTCGTCGCCGATGTACACCTTGCCGTCGGCGATGAGCGGCGAACCCCAACTGGCCGCGAGCATGTCGTGGGTCCAGAGCGGCTTTCCCGTCTTGACGTCGAGGCAGTGGAAGAGGCCGCTGAAGTCGGCGACGAACAGGAGCCCGTCCTTGATCGCCACGGTGCCGCAGGTGCGGTGCATGGTCTCCTCGAACTCGAGCTTGCCGTCGCCGTTGGCGTCGAATCCCGGATAGTGCCAGACGGCCGCCGAATCCGGATTGGCACGGGCGACCTCGCCGTTGGCCTTGATCACCGCCTGCTCCCTGCGGCGCGGCAGCGGCTTGTCGGGCGCCTCGAGGCTCAGCGCCAGCTCGCTGGACACGTCGCCCCGTTTCGTGGGGTCGATGCACCACAGGTGCCCAACGCCCTCGCCATGCTCCGGATCCTCCCCCACGGCCACGTAGACGAGGCCGTCGTGGATCACGGGCGTGCCGATGATGTGGTTGCGGTCGGCCCTGCCCCCGAGCGTGTACTTCGACTCCTTCGGGTTGCAGTCGAACTCCCAGAGCTTCTTCGCCTTGCCGTCGGCGCCGCGGGCGTCGAAGCCGTACACCCAGCCGTCGCCGCCGCCGAAGATCACCTGCGGCACCCCGCCGAGCTCGGCGTAGGCCGGGCTCGACCATTGGCCGTGAAGCACGTTGGCGCCGGGCGTGTTGTCGGCCCAGAGCAATTTTCCGTCCCGCTTGTCGATGCAGATGAAGCTCGGGGCCTCGAAGTTGGGCAGGTTGATGTGCCCCTCGTCGACGCCATTGCTGGTGTTGACGAACAGCAGGTTGCCGGCGCTCGTCACGCTGCACGAGCACATGTTGTGCTGCGAGACGCCGAGCTGCTTCATCATGTCGAGCACCCAGATGACGTCTGACTCGTCCTTGTCCTGGGCCTTTTCCGCCGTGAAGGGGCCGTCATTCTCGCCGTCGCGGAAGCCCTCGGTGTCGAGGCACTTCACCTCGCCGCGGCTGGTGACGTACCAGAGTCGGTCCCCCTCCACCAGCGGCGCGCAGCAGATGCCCTGCAGCGGCCAGTCGTGGACACGGCCTGTCGGCAGCTTTTCGCTCGAGTCCTGCCAGAGGAACGAGCCATCGCGGGTCTCGAAAGCCAGCAGGCAGCCGAGGTCGATGGCCGGCGGATACCGCTTCAGCCAGCCCTTGCCGTTGTTCGTGCCGACGTAGACGCGGCCGCCGGCCACGACCGGGTTGCCGTAGGTCTGGCTCCCGAGGGCCGCCACCCAGGCGACGTTCTTGCTGGTCTCCGGCTTCCAGGCACCGCTGTCGGCATCGAAGTCGCCCGGCGTCCAGTCGATCGGCAGGTTCTTCGTGTCCGGCGCGTTGTTCCGTTGCGGCGAGCCGCCCCACTGGTTCCAGTCGGCGGCGCCGGCCGCGGCGCCGAGCAGCATGACGCCGACGGCGGCCACCCGCACGTCGCCCAACGAGGGAAACCTGGCCCTCGACCGCACGCTGCGCAACCCGTTCATTTCACTGCCTCCACGCTGACGTTGTCGATGAAGATCTCCGAGTCTTTCGAATTGCCGAAGAAACCGGGGCTCCCCTGGAGATTCCCCTGGTCGTGCTTGGCCTCGATCGTCCAGGCCGCAGGCTCCGGCGTTCCGCGCGGCCAGACCTTGCCGCGGAGCAGAGCCGCACCTTCCTTCGTCCGCGCCTCGAAACGCATCGTGTACCAGCGGCCCGCCTCCCAGGCGAAGGGGATCGTCTTCGAGAAATGGGTCGCCACCTGCGGCGGCCAGGACCTGACCTGCAGCTGCTGGGCGGCCCCCATCAGGTCGAGCGTGTACCGCTGGGCGATCAGCCCCATGTCGGGCATGCGGGCCTTCTCCAAAGCCGCCGGAGTGCCGAAGGTCTTGGTGAAGGCGTCGGCATCGCTGCCGGCCGGCGCTGCGCCGCCCGATGCGGGCGACCCCGGCTTGCCCACGCCGGCCTCCTGGGCACGGAAGTCGGCCTGGATCGCGTAATCGTTGAGGTTGATGGGCCCGATCCAGCCCTGGCTGCGGGTCCCCTTGGGAATCGTGGTGATCTTGACGAGACATTTCGAGCCCTCCGCCTCGCGGACGACGTGCCGGTAGCGCATGCCGATCCAAGGCAGCGGCGGCTCCCCCTTCACGACGCCGGTCTTCGGGTCGGCGGCGAGGGCGATGTCTTCGAAGTCGAACTTCCAGGGCAGGGGGGGCATGGAACGAATCCGGGCCCGGCCCTCGAGGCCGCCGACCTTCGCGGTGACGATCGCCGCGGCATGAGCGGCGGCGGGCGCGGTGTAGGTGCCGTCGGCCGCGATGCTTCCGGCGGTCGCCGAAAACTCGGCCGCCGACTCCTTCACGAACCGGCCGGCGGCATCGTAGAGCCGGACCTTGAGGGAGAGCGCAGCACCGGCTGCGATCTGCGCCTCGGCCGGTACGACCTGCACCGCGGTGGGCTCGCCCGCCGGGCCCGCGGTCGACGAAGCCACCCGTTGGGCGGCGGCCTTAGGCTCGGCATCGTTCGGCTCGGCATGGTTCGTTTCATGCGCCGCCGTGACAGCCTTGTCGCCGAGGCAATACAGCCGGGCTCCGGTCGTCAGGTAGAATCGGCCTTCCCAGGCGACCGGCGACGCCGTGACCTCGTCCTCCTCGACGAACCGCATCTTGTCGACGACCTTCAGCCCGTCGGGCGTCGGCTCGAGCACGTGCCAGCCGCTCGTCGAGCAGACGTACAGCCTCCCCTCGGCCACGAGCGGGCTGCCACGGACGATCGTACCGAGAAGCTTGACCGGCTTGCCGACGGGGCTCCCGGTCGCCTTGTCGAAGATGAAGATCTTGGCGCCGTCGTCCACGAAATAGACCCGGTCGCCAAGCACGACGGGCATCGACCGGCCGTCCATCACCCCCTTCTTCTGCCAGAGCACGTTCGTGGCGGTGATGTCGCCCGTGCCGACCGCCTTGAAGGCCGTCGCCGAGCCCATCGAGGTGTTGTCGAGATTTTCCTCGGCCTGCGAGACATAGACCGTGTCGCCGGCCACGAGCGGCGCGACGTTGAGGCCGCGGCGCGAAAGCTTGAAGTTCCAGACGGCCTTGCCCGTCCGCGGCTGGAAGTTCCAGACGCTGCCGTCGCTCGAGCCGAAGACGAGCGCCGCCTGTCCGCCGAGGTTCGCCAGCGACGGCGTGCTGTAGGTCGTGTCCTCGGGCAGTTCCTTGGTGCCGTTCATCCAGCGGACGACGCCGGTCGCGGTGTCGAGGCCGAGGAAGCGATGGGCCGGCCGGGCCGTGTCGCCCCAGCCGGTGACGACGGCGCTGGCGATCACCAGGTCCTCGAACACGACCGGGATGTTCGTCCGTCCGCCGTAGGTCGAGAGGAAGCCAAACTCCTCGTGCAGCGACCGCTGCCACTTCGTGCGGCCAGTCGCCGCGTCGATCGCCGTGAACACGCCGCACACGCCGTGGGCGAAGACGGTGTTGGTCCGTGGATCGGCGACCACGGCCGACCAGCCGACCCGCTCGGCCGGGACGTCGGAGAGATAGACATTGAAGATGTTTTCCCAGAGCTTCTCCCCCGTGCGGGCGTCGAGGCAGAGCACCTTCTCCCCCTCCTCCTGCGTGCCGGGCTTGTGGCGGACCAGCGTATACAGCCTGCCCCCCATGATCACCGGCGTGGAGATGCCACCGGCCGCGTCGTTCTTCCAGAGGACGTTCGTGTTCTTCCCCGGATCGAACGTCGTGGGCAGGCCGCGGCCCCGATACTGCCGATCCTGCTCGGGACCCCGCCAGTCGGGCCACCATTCGCCGGCCCGGACGGCCGGGGCCGCAGCGAGCGCGACCAAAAACGCCCCGGCACGAACGAGCGAGGTGCCTGCCATCCGTGATGCGCCGTTCATCATCGCCCCTTCTTGGTGCTGCGGACATCCGCGGGCAGTTTCGGATCGACGAGGCCGCGGGAGCCACGGCCCTGGCTGAGTCGGTCGGCGACGTCGGCGGCGATGCCTTCGGTGTCGGCGTTCCACCACTTCCGCTGCTCGGCGGCGGGCGGGGAAAGCAAGGGACGAACGACCCGCATCCCGACGCCGAGCGCCGGCTCCTCGGTGTACCACCACGGGCTCTTGGGGAGGTTGGGATCGACGTCCTTCCAGTCGGGCTCGTCATCGGTGCCGCCGGCGTCACGGGAGCCGCGCCGGGCGGCGCTGCGGCAGCGATCGGCATCGTCGTAGAACGACCCGCCGCGGAGCACGCGCGGGTAGAGTTTCTTCGGCCAGGTGATCGCTTCGGCGGCGGCCACGGGCTGGGGCAGCGCGGCCTGCCGGACGTAGCCGGCGGCGATCAGTTCATCGACGACCCATTCGGAGACGTTGCCGTGCATGTCGTGGAGCCCCCAGGCGTTGGCCTTCTTGAGACCGACCTTGTGGGGCGTGTCGTCGGCGTTGTCGGCGAACCAGGCGACGGCATCGAGACCGGCCGCATCGGCGCCGGTGTTCCACGGCGTGGTCGTGCCGGCGCGGCAAGCGTATTCCCACTCGCTCTCGGCCGGCAGCCGGTAGAACCGGCCGCTCAGGCCGCTGACCCACTTGGTGTACTGCCGGGCGGCGAACTGGGTCATCGTCACCGCGGGCAACTCCGGATCCTCCCCCTTGCTGAACGTCGTCGTGGGATCGTAGAGGTTCGACGGTGCGGTGACGGCATCGGCTTCGTTCTCGGGCGTGATCGTTCGCAGGCCGGACGCCTCGAGCGCCTTGAAGTCGTCACAGGCCGCCATGAAGGTCTTGTACTCGGCCCATGTCACCTCGCAGCGTCCCATCCAGAAGGGGGCGACCGTGACCGTGAACGTCGGCCCCTCGTCGGCCGACCGGTCCTTTTCGTCGGCCGGGCTTCCCATCTGAAACGTCCCGCCGACGATCGGCACCATGCGAAAGGTCACGTCGGTGCCGGCAATCGTCTCCTCGTAGGGCACCATCCAACCGCCCGGCACGGCGACGGCGCCCGCGACGTCCGGCTTGGCCGGGCCGGCCACGAACCCCATCGATGCCGGAGTGTCCGCCGTTTCGCTCGCCAAACTGGTGCAGCCACCGGCGAGCACCACCAGCAGCACGACAATCCGCATCGATGGGGGGCGGAACGAGGAACGCGGCATGGGTGGCATCCGTGGATGGCAGGAAAAGGCGACGGCGGACTTCCGGGGCGTCGCGACGGTCCCGAAAGTGTACCCTGAGAGGGATGCCCGGACCCAGCCGTGAGACGAGCCTCGTGACGATCCCCAAACCAAACCGCCCGACCGGCAAAAAGGCCGCCGCCGGCGCCGCCGACAAGCCGCCCGAGCGGGTCGTGGCCGAGAACCGCAAGGCCCGCCACGAGTACGAGATCCTCGACACGCTGGAGTGCGGCATCGCGCTGGTCGGCAGCGAGGTCAAGAGCCTGCGGGCGGGGCGGATGTCGCTCGACGAGGCCTACGGCCGCATCGACGGCGACGAGGTCTGGCTGATCGGCTGCGACATCCCCGAGTACGAGAAGGCCAACCGGCTCAACCATCCGCCGAAACGGCCGCGGAAACTCCTCCTCCATCGGCGCGAGATCAAGAAGTTCGCCGGCCAGGCATTCGACAAGGGGCTGACGCTCGTGCCCCTGAAGATGTATTTCAAGAGCGGTCGGGTGAAGTTGCTCCTCGGCATCGGTCGCGGTCGCAAGGCCCATGACAAGCGGGAGAAGCTCAAGGCGGCCAGCGCCCGGCGGGAAATCGAAATCGCCCTCCGCGGCCGGGGTGGCCGCGGAGGGCGATGATGTCGTTCGAAAAACGGGGCGTCCGCCTGCCCCGGCGGCCCGGAGGCCGCTTCAGTCTTCGCTCCCCACCAGCACGCCGGCCGGGGAGTCGGTGGAGTCTTCCGGGTGCCAGAGGGGCATGCCCCGCTGGATGCGTTCGGCGAGCACGTCGATCTTCTGCCGCGAGCCTGCCGGGGCGGTCGTGGGAATGAACTCAGTCGTGCACTGGGGCTCGAAGTTTTCGTCGTGACCGTACAGTTCGATGATCTCGAAAACGTTGCGGATCCTTGCCATCGGAAAGAAACAGATCCTTTCTGATAATGAGTGAGGGGCGTGAAAGAGGGCGAACCTGAACGAGTGACGGTGAGGTCCGGTTGAACAGGACCCGCCTGCGAAAGCCGCTCCCCAGCGGACCCGGTCGTAGCGGCCCGATGGCGATGCGAATTCGGCTGACGTGCGGCCCGCGGACGGGACGGCGCGAACGCCGTGGCGAGCGTCTCGTTCGAACTGAACCTCGCCATTATGGACCCGTGCTTGCACGAGTCAAACAATTCGCCAGCCAGGTTTTTTCAGCGGGGAAAGGGCCGTTTTTGCAGGCCGATTGTCCGGCATGATCCGCGCCAATTACCATGGAGGGATGCCCCGAGGATGCGGCGCGGCTGGAGCCCGCCTGCCCCCGGGCAGGTCGTGGTCGGCTGCGGGCACCCACCCGCCGCCGCCGCAGTCGATGCCCCAGTTCACAGGCTCGCTCGTCAGGTACCCGGCCCGGGTGTCGTTTGCGGCCTACGTCCTCAGCGTCCTGCTCGGCGGATTTCTGCTCACGCTCCCGGTCTGCCGCCAACCGGGCCGCCCGCCGGTGACCTTCGTCGACGGCGTATTCACCGCGACCAGCGCCTGCTGTGTCACCGGGCTCACCGTCCGCTCGACGCTCAACGATTTCTCATTCGTCGGGCAGGTGCTGATCCTGGCGCTGATCCAGCTCGGTGGCCTTGGCATCATGACCATCACGACGCTCGTTTCCTTCCATATCGGCGGGCAGGCGACGCTCCACCAGCGGGCGGTGATCGCCGAAACGCTCGGCATCCGCTCGGGCCGCGACCTGCGCTGGGTGACGTTCGGCGTTCTCTGCACCGTGCTGGCGGCCGAACTGCTCGGCTTTCTGCTCCTCTGCTGGGCCGACTGGGGGCGAGGACCGGCCGGAAGCGTCGTCTGGCGGGCGCTGTTCCACGCCGTGTCGGCCTTCTGCAACGCCGGCTTCGCCCTGCACGACGACAACCTCGTGCCCGATGCCGGTCGCGTCTCCATCAACCTCGTGATCTGCGGCCTGATCATCGTCGGGGGGCTGGGCTTCCCGGTGATCTTCGACATCTTCTCCCGGCTCCGGCGCCGGGAGCCGCTCTGGGACCGGCTCCACACGCAGTCCAAGATGATGCTCATCGGCACCGCCCTGCTGCTGGCGTTCGGCGCCGTCTCCTTTTGGATGCTCGAATGGGGAGAGGCGCTGGAGAACGAGCCGCTCGGTACGCGGCTCTTGATGGGGCTGTTTCACTCCACAACCTGCCGCACCGCCGGGTTCAACACCGTCAACTATGTGGAACTTTCCAGCGCCACGCTGTTTTTGGCGATCGTGCTCATGGCGATCGGCGCCGGCCCCTGCTCGACCGCGGGGGGCTTCAAGGTGAGCACGTTCATGACGCTCGTGGTCAGTTCGTGGGCCAACTTCCGCGGCTGCCGGCATGCGAACTTCTTCAAGCGGACGATCCCCGCCGCCGCGGTGCAGCGGGCCACGGCCACGGCCCTGTTCTTCGGCGCCGTGGCGATCGTGGCCCTCGTGGCGCTGCTCGTCGTCGAGGCACGGAACACCGTGGCGACCGAGTCGCGCTGGTTCCTGCGGGCGCTCTTCGAGTGCATCTCGGCGCTCGGCACCGTGGGCCTGTCCACGAACCTGACCCCGCAGCTCACCGATGCCGGCAAGCTCGTGCTCGTCGGCCTCATGCTCCTGGGCCGCCTCGGCCCGATCACCGCCGCCGTGGCCCTGGCCCGGGAGCGGCGGACGTACCTGCCCCGTTACCCCGAGGAGGAGCCGCTCATCGGCTGATTCCCATGGCACAGTCGGTCAAGAAGTTCATCATGCTCGGCATGGGCTCGTTCGGCACGGCCCTGGCGACGAAACTGGCCGCCAACGGCTGCCGGGTGACGGGCATCGACGGTCGGCCGGAGCGGCTGGAGGCGGTGAAGAACCTGATCCACGAGGCGGTGATCGGCGATGCGACCGACCGCGAGGTGCTGGAGAGCCTGCCGATCCGCGACGCCACGGCGGTCTTCATCTCGCTGGGTGAGAATATCTCCCAGTCGCTGCTGGCCACCCTCCACGTCAAGGAACTCGGGGCCCGCAACGTCATCGTCAAGGGCGTCACCAAGGAGCACGGCAAGATTCTCGAGCACCTCGGCGTCGATCGCGTCGTGTTCCCCGAGGAGGAGGTGGCCCGTGAGCTGGCCGACCGCATGACATGGCCGAACGTGCTCGACTACCTGCCCATCGATCCCGAATACAGCGTGGCGGAGGTGGCGATGCCCGGGTCGCTGTCGGGCAAGACGCTGGCGGAGGCCAACCTGCGGAGCACGATCGGCGTCCACGTCATGGGGCTCAAGGACGTGATGAATGGGAAGTTCGAAATGTTCCCCGACGGCAAGACCAAACTCCTCGAGGACCAGGTGCTCCTCGTCGTCGGCCGCGAGACCGAGATCGCCGCGCTGCGCGAACTGCCCTGACCGGCCGGGGTCGCGCGGGCCGCTACTGCCCCGGTCCGCCCGGGGGAGGGGGGAGGACGATGTCGATGTCCCCGGGGGGCGGAACGCTTGACGAGCCCGTCCGTGTGGTCGCGGGATCAAACCTCGGCGTGTCGCTGCCGGTGCGGGCCTCGAGGTCGGCCGTCAGCGAAAGCTTGGCTCCGCCACCGGCCGGCCGCAGTTCGAGGTGCGTCACGCCCCATTCGGCCTTGGTCTTCTTCCCCTCGACCTTGGCGACACCCGCGCCCTTCGGGCCCTTGACGTCGAACTCGAGCGAGGCAATGCCGTCGGTCTCGTTGGCCGTGCCGCGGATCGCCGTACCGCATTCGACGGGCGCGCCGAGCATCTCCGCGACGCGAGTGTTGACCCGCATCTCCTCCACCGCTTCCTTGACGAGGGGATGGCCGGCAAGACTCCCGCACCCGACGGCCAGAGGAACGAGAAGACAGGCGACCAGGTGGATGCGACGGTGCACGGATGTTTCTCCGGGGCTGGGGACGACTCGAACGTTGCCGCCGGCGGTTGCTCAGTTCTTGGCGTCGCGCTGCCGGCACCAGGCGATTTTGTCGGCCGTGGTCGTGGGCAGGCCGCCGGTCGGACTGGCCTTGGCAGCGGGCTTCGCCGGCGGTGCCTGTTCCTGCTCGGCAGCCGGTTCCTCGACAACGTCCTCGGGGGCCGGAGGCGGCGTTTCCACCGCCGGCGCAGCCTTGGCGCCACGGGCCCGGGCGAGAATCTCGGCCGTGGAGGGCTTGCCTCCCGCGGCAGGCTTTCCGCTCGCGGCGGGCTTGGAGGGGGCCGGCGCTGCCCCCTTGGCGCGGGCGGCGGCGAGGATGTCCCCCGTCGAGGGTTTTTTGGCACCGGCGGCCGCAGCGGGCTTGGCAGTTTCCTTCGTGGCAGCGGCCTCTTTGGGTGCCGCAGGCTTGGCGGGCTTTTCCTTCGCGGCCGCCGGCTTCGGTTCCGGCTGCGGCACGATCCGCAGTGCCGTCGGGTCGATGTCGTACCAGCCGATATTGTTGTGCTGGTCGAACTCCACCAGGCAGCGGCCGTTCATGTTCACCGTCTTCACGAAGCCGGTCGCCTGCGCGAAGCGGGCGAGTTCCGGTGCCGGAGAAGCGACGACGACGTACTTGTCTGTCCACTCGGCCTTCAGCCGCTCGATGACGTCGAACATAGGGGTTTCCGGAAAAGGCCAGGGCGGACGCTCTGCCACGCCGCCAGCCCCAGAATGTGATCGATCGCGGGTGCGATCGCAAGCCGCCTCCCCCAGCCCGCCGGCCGTAGCCCGTGATTAGCCCGTGATTAGCCCGTCCCCGTCGCGATGCCGTCCGGGCCGATCGTGTAGGCCCACTGTACGGTCCGCGGCAGCCCCTCGGCTCCGCCGGCCGGCGGAGTGATGCGGACGACGTCAGCCGGGGTCGGACCCGTTGCGTAGGTGGAACCGATCCAGGCGGCGGGTTCGTGGATGCGGCAGGCGATCTCGAAGAGCAACGTGTCGGGTCGCACCGGGTGGGGGTGGATGCTTGCGGAAAAGTGCGACCGGCCGGCGAGCCCGATGGCGACGAACGTCGGCCGGCCGGCGATCGTCGCCGTGGACAGGTCGACGAGCGGCGGCGACGCCGGCCAGCGTTCGTCCGGACCGCATTCGACCGACTCCGCCACCGTCCGGCCATCGACGTCGACGCGGTGCCGCCAGCGGTCGCCGTGCCGAGAAAATGACAGTTCGGTGCGTCCGTGCGCGAGCCGCGGAGCCGGACGGCCGGATGGCACGGCGGGCTGGGAAGCCGGCAGTGGTGCGGGGGATGGTCCGGGCATGATGAAAAAACGATCGGACGCGGCGGCGGGTTTCCGACGTAGCATACTCATCCGGCCGGGCTCCCGGTGCCCCGGCCGCTGTCGAGGGTGCGCCGTCATGGAACCGCGTCGTTCGCTGCGCTGGCCGATCCTCCTCGGCGTGGTGCTGATCGGCTCGATCATCACGCTCGGCGTCGGCTGGGTGCTGGTCAGCATCGCCGCCGCCGTCGGGTCGACCGGACGCAACGAAAACGCCGCCTTCTACTGGGCCGTGCTCGGCGTGGGCATCGCGCTGCTCGTGGTCGTGCTCGCCGGCGTCATCGTCTACCTCGCCCTCACCGTCAAGGCGATCGCGCTCTCCCAGCGGCAGAGCAACTTCATCGACAGCGTCACGCATGAACTCAAGAGCCCGCTCGCGTCCCTCAAGCTCGCGTTGCAGACGCTCGGCCGCCGGCCGCTGCCCATGGACCAGCAGGCCGACTTTCATCGCTTCATGCTCCAGGACGTCGAGCGGCTCGACACGCTCATCGACCACCTCCTCGACGCGGCGAAGACGCTGCAGCGTCGGCCCCGGCCCGGGGGAGAGTCGGCCGACCTCGTTCCGATCCTCGCCCAGGTCCGCGACGCCGTGGCACAGCGGCACGGCGTCGCCACGGAGCGGATCATGGTCGAGAGTCCCGCCGGCCGCCTGCCGGTCGCGGGGCGGGGTGCCGACCTGGAGATCGTGTTTCGCAACCTGCTCGACAATGCGGTGAAATACGGGCTGCCAGAGCCGCGGGTCGAGGTGACCGCGGAGACCGGGCCACGTGGCCGCGTGATCGTGCGGGTGGCTGACAATGGTCCCGGCATCCCGCTCGCCCGCCGGCACGACGTGTTTCGGCGGTTCGTCCGCCTGGGGAGCGAACTGGAGCGGTCGACTCCCGGCACGGGCCTGGGCCTGTTCCTCGTCCGCTCGCTGGTGCGGCAGATGCGCGGCAGCGTGACGATCAAGGGCAGGCTTCCCGCGGCCGGAACTGTCTTCATCGTCGACCTGCCCGCGGCCCGCTGATCCGCGGCGGCACGAGCGACCCTTTTCCGGCCGCGGCGAGGTGTTCTAATCGCTGCCATGAACCACTCCCACGCCGCGGCCGCCCACGACGCCCCCGCCGTCGACGTCGTTCCTCTCCGTCGGGTTCTCGTCAGCGTCTTCGACAAGGCAGGTCTCGACCGACTGGCGCGGGCCTTCACGGCCGCCGGCACCCGCGTCGTCAGCACCGGCGGCACACGTACGGCGCTCGCCAGCCTCGGCGTTCAGGTCGACGACGTGACGACGATCACGGGCTTCCCCGAGGTGCTCGACGGCCGCGTGAAGACGCTGCATCCGGGGATTTTTGCCGGCATTCTCGCCCGCGGCGACAGGCCGGACGACCTGGACGTTCTTGCCGCACACGGGATCGAGCGTTTCGACGCCGTGATCGTCAACCTCTACGCCTTCGGGGCGGCGGTGGCCAAGCCGGGTGTGACGTCGGGCGAAGCGATCGAGCTTATCGACATCGGCGGTCCGAGCCTCGTCCGCGCGGCCGCCAAGAACCACGCCTTCGTGGCCGTGGTCACCGACCCCGGGCAATATGACGCCTTCGCCGCGGCGGTCGCGCGGGGCGGCACCACGCTGGCCGAGCGGCGGACGTTCGCCGCCCGAGCCTTCGAGCACACGGCCGGGTATGACACGGTCATCGCACGGTGGATGTCCGATCATGCGGGGCTGGCCGCCGGCCCGGCGAGTCCAGCCGTCCCGGCCGGCGACGACGGTCGGCCGCTGCCGTCCCGATTCATGCTCGATCTCGACAGGCGTCTCGACCTGCGGTACGGGGAAAATCCGCACCAGTCGGCCGCGCTGTTCGCGCCGGTCGGCACGCGAGCGGGCCTCGCGGGTCTCGTTCAGTTGTGCGGCAAGGAATTGTCCTACAACAACCTCCTCGATCTCGATGCCGCCACGCGGTTGGCCGGGCTGATCGGCGAACCGGCTGCGGTCGTCATCAAGCACACGAATCCCTGCGGTGCCGCGGCGGGAGGCACCGTGGCGGAGGCGCTGTCCGCCGCGATGGCGGCCGACCCGACGAGTGCATTCGGCTCGATCGTCGCCGTGAACCGACCGTTCGATCGCGGCAGTGCCGAAGTGCTCCTCGCGCCGGGCCTGTTCGTGGAGGTGATCGCCGCACCGGCCTTCGAGCCCGCCGCCGTCGAACTGCTGACGACGAGGCCGACGTGGAAGGGCAGCGTGCGGCTCGTCGAGGTGCCGGCGGGCGATCCTTGGGAGGCCACCTGCGGCCTCGAACTGCGGAGCATCGCCGGCGGCTTGCTGGCGCAGCGGCCCGACGATGCCGGCGACGACCCGGCGGGCTGGAGGGTCGTGACCCGGGCGGCACCCGTGCCGGCCGTTACCCGCGCGCTCGATTTCGCCTTCACGATCGTCCGCCGCCTGACGAGCAATGCGATCGCGGTCTGTCGGGGGACGAGCCTGGTCGGTGCCGGGATCGGCCAGACGAGCCGCGTCGACTCGGTGCGCATCGCGCTGGAAAAGGCGGGAGAGCGGGCCCGCGGAGCGGTGCTCGCGTCCGATGCCTTCTTCCCGTTTCCGGATTCGATCGAGTTGATCGCGCGGGCCGGGATCGCGGCCGTCGTGCAGCCCGGCGGCTCGAAGCGGGACGGCGAAGTGATCGCGGCGGCCGATGCCGCCGGCATCCCGATGGTGTTCACGGACCGCCGGCATTTCCGGCACTGAACCGGGACCGCGGCCCTGGCGCCGGGCAGCGGCTCACGGGCCGCGGATCGCCGTGGCCGGGAGGCGGCCCGGGCCAGCCCGGCTGACTCACCCCGGCAGGCTCACCCCGGACCGCTTCCCGGTCACGTGTCGTCGCCCCTGCCAATGAGTCGTATGGCGACCAGCACGACGACAACGACACCCGCCGCCAGGAAGGCGAGCTGCGGCCAGGAAACACCATCCGTGCTCACGACACCGACTCCTCAGGCACACGGGAAGTTCCAATCCGGTCTGGATACTACCGGGACTCCCGGGAGCATCCAAGCGTTGACAGGACGCTCCGCCGGTTCGGGGTGTCGCTCACCGAAGACTTCGTGATTCCGCAGGGGCTACACGACCGGCAGAAGGGGCAGCCGCGGCAGCAACCCGCATTTCAGGCCACGACAGATCAGCCGCTCATGAACTCGCGACAAGTTTCGGCGCTGCTCATCCCCCTGCTCGCACCTGGCCTCGCGCTCGGCGTGGCTTCCGTGCGGGGTGACGAGTCTTCGAGGGTGTGGCAGCGGTCCCCCTCGAAAGTCCGTTGCAATACCGCCCGCTCATCGGCATCGCCCTCGGGACGCGCCGATGTGGCGTCGATCCGCACGGCCTCGCCGCTGCACACCTCGAAGTGCGTGTGCGGTCGGTAGGACGAGGGGTGCCGATCCTCGGCCTTGTGCGTCAGCGACGCTCGGCAGGCCGATCCGCCTCATGGCTGATCGGTGCCCTCCTTCACCTGCCGGCAACGCCGCCTCTCAGGGCATGGGCACACCCCTCACGGATGCAGCGACGAGGAGCGTCAACAAGAACCCGCTCCCGGCAGGAACAGGCTTTCGATGACCTCCGGCGGAGCGTCTTTTCGTGCGCGAGGATCATGTGGGAACCGCATGGGCGGAAGCCGGCGGGCGGTCTGCGGGGCCGGCCACGAACCGGTAGCCGGTACCGCGAACGGAAAGAAAGTGCACCGGGTGGGCCGGGTCCGCCTCGAAGGACTTCCTCAGATTGAGCATGAACGTGTCGATGGTCCGTGTCGCCGGGGCGCGGGCCATGCCCCAGACGTTCTTCAAGAGTTCCTCGCGGGACACGACCAGGCCTTCGTGTTCGACGAGATATTTGAGCAGTTTCATCTCCAGGTTCGTGAGCCGCACCGGCTCGCCGCGGCAGCGGGCCTCCCAGGTGTCGAAGTTGACCTCGGCCGATCCGAACCGGCAGACCGGGCCGCGGGCCGGCTCCGCGGCGGCACCGCGGTCGGCGCGGCCGCGCCGGGCGAGCAGGTTCCGCACCACCGAAATCAGCTCCTCGAGATCGAACGGTTTTTGCAGGTAGACGTCCGTGCCGGCGTCGAAACCGCGAATCCGGTCCTCGACGAGCGTCCGGGCCGAGAGCATCACGATCGGCACGGCGTCACCGCGGGCCCGGATGGCGGTGCAGACGTCGTAGCCGCTCATGCCCGGCAGCATGATGTCGAGGACGACGAGGTCGATCGCCGGGCTGCCGGCCTCCAGGAGGTTGACGGCAGCCTGGCCGTCGCCGACCACCGTCACCCCGTAACCCTCCGCTTCGAGGTTGAACTTGATGCCGTAGGCGAGGTGCTGCTCGTCCTCGACGACGAGAATGTTGGGCATCGTCTCACCGGACCAGCACGGGGCGGTCGTGGACCGGGCGGGCGTAGCCGCGCTCGACGAACCAGCCCCAGGCATCCTGCACGGTCGTTTCGAATGGGCGGTAGACGTAGCCGAGTTCGATTTCCGCCCGGCGGCAGGAAAAGTTGTGGGCCAGAACCGACATCCGCGCCGCGGCCGAGTTCACGTCCGGCTCCCGCCCGGTGAGCAGCGACACCGCGTCTCCGAGCCAACCCGCGGCACGGACCGCCGCCCGCGGGGCATGGCCGAGCGGCAGCATGCGGCCGCTGGTCCGGGCGAAGATCCGCCAGGCATCGAGATAGGAAAGTGGATGGCCGCCGAGGATGTAGCGACGGCCGGTGCGGCCGCGATCGATGGCGGCGATGATCCCGGCCGCCACGTCGCGGACATCGACGAAATCGTTCTTCCCCGGCGGCGCGAACAGGCCGCGGCCGGCGGCGACTTCCAGAAGCATCCGGCCACTGGAGGGCTTCCAGTCCCAGGGACCGAGCATGTAGACGGGATTGACGATCACTGCGTCGAGGCCTCGGTCGACCTCGGCGAGCACGACCCGCTCCGCTTCCCGCTTCGTGACCACGTAGGGGCACTCCGGCATGCCCCCCGGCGGGGTTTCCTCGTCCGCTGGCACGCCATCCGCCCGCAGTCCGACGGCATCGACGCTGGAGACGTGGATCAATCGGGCACCTGCCAGTCGCGCGGCGCGGGCGACCAGTCTTGTGCCCTCGACGTTGACCCGCTGCATCTCCTCGAGCCTCCGCCAGCCGCAGTGGACGACGGCGGCGGCATGGACGACGACGCCGGCCCTGGCAATCGCCGCGGCCAGGGCGGCTTCGTCATGGAGGGTGCCCTCGTGACGCGCGACGGGAAGGCCGGCGAACGCCCGGTCCACGACGGGACCAGTCCCGCGCACCAGCACGCGAACCGGACGGCCGCGATCGACGAGCTGGCGAACGACGTTGTTGCCGACGAGTCCGGTGGCACCGGTCACGAGGCAGTCGGGGGAACGAGCGGTCCGCGACGAAGCGATCATCGATGCACGGCGATGGAGCCTGGGTATTCCGGGGCCAACGCTCCGTCGCCGACCGGCCGGACGAATTGTAGATCGGTGAATCGCCCCCGCCGAATTTGGCGGCCTGCCGATGCCGATGACGTTGACGGCAATGCCGCCGCGTTCCGAAGATGATGAGACGACCGGATGCACCCGGCCGACCGAGGCTCCTGAAAGGATGTCCCCTTCGTAGGGGGGGTGTGGCATGTGCGGCCTGGGAAAGACAGGGAGATTTGCGTGGCTGCACTGACGATTCGTCCGGTCGATTCGCGGGCCGATCAGCGGCGGTTCATCCGCCTGCCCTGGGGGATTTACCGTGACGACCCCTGCTGGATGCCGCCGGTGATTTCGTCGCAGAAGGAGTTGCTGAACTTCCGGCCTCATCCTTTCTACGAGCGGTCGCGGTGCCGGTCGTTCCTTGCCAGCCGTGGCGGCCGAGACGTCGGCCGGATCACCGCCATCGTCAACGCCGGCCACATCGAGCGGTATCGGGAGCAACGCGGATTCTTCGGGTTTTTCGAGTGCGAGGACGACGCCGAGGCGGCGGCCGGCCTGTTTACGGCCGCGCGAGGCTGGCTCCGCGACCAGGGCATGACCTGCGTCCGTGGTCCGGTCAATCCTTCGCTCAACTACGAGTGCGGCCTGCTGATCGAGGGCTTTGACACGCCGCCGTTCTTCATGATGACCCACAATCGTCCCTATTACGCCCGGCTCATCGAGGCGAACGGGTTCGGCAAGATCGAGGACCTGTACGCCTTCTGGGGACGGACCTCGATGCTGTCGTCCCTCGACACGAAGCTCGGCAGCATGGTCGAAGGGGTGAAGGAGCGGTTCGGGGTCACCGTCCGGCCGCTCGACCGGAGCCGGTTCGACGACGAGGTGAGGATGTTCCTCGACATCTACAACTCCAGCCTCGGCGGCACCTGGGGCTTCGTGCCGCTGTCGGCGGCCGAGGTAAAACACATGGCGGCGAGCCTTCGGCACCTCATCGTCCCGGAGTTGGCCCTCGTCGCCGAGGTGAACGGCAAGCCGATCGGGAGCGTCTTCTGTCTGCTCGACTACAATCCACGGATCAAGGCGATCAACGGACGCCTCTTTCCCTTTGGCTTTCTCCGCCTGCTCTGGAACAAACGCGGCATCAAGCGGATGCGGGTGATCAGCACGAACGTCGTGCCGGAATACCAGGCGTGGGGCGTGGGGCTCGTGCTCACCGCCGCGCTCGTCAAGCCCGTGCTCGACTGGGGGATGGAGGAGGCGGAGTTCTCCTGGGTGCTGGAGAGCAACTACCTCTCGAAGCGGACGCTGGAGCGGGGGGGCGCGATCGTCACCAAGAAGTATCGGATCTACCAGGACGACCCGCCGCCGCAGCCGGCCTGACGACGGACGCTGCGGCCGAAGACTGCGGCGGGCGTGGAGCCGGCTATACTCTGCCCCCTATGCCAGCCGTCGTGGTGTGCGGGTTGGGACGTTTTGGCCTGCAGGTCGTGGAGTCGCTGCGCGGCTGCGGCTGCGCGGTGACGGTGATCGCCGACGACCGCACCACCGAGGAACGCCTCGAGCGAGCCACGGCGGCCGGTGCCCGGATCGTCCGCGGTGACTTCCGCACCCGGCTGGCTCGCGAGGCGGCCGATCTCGCCGTTGCCCGTGCTGCCGTGCTCACGACGTCAAGTGACGTCGACAACCTCGAGGCGGCGCTCGAGATCCGCGGCGAGGCGCCGGGCATCCGGGTCGTGATGCGGCACTCGCAGCCCCAGCTCTGCCGCCGGTTCGAGACGGATTTTGGAATCGCCGCCGCGCTGACTCCGGCCGACCTCGCGGCCGACGCCTTCGTCGAGGCCGCCCTCGCCGTGCCCAGTGCCGCCACGCCGTCGGTCCGGCGTGCTGCGGCGCTGCCCCGCCGCCCGGTGCGCACGGAGTTCGTGGCCGTGCCGCTCCTGCTCGCGGGCATCTACGGTGCGGCGATCGTCGTCTTTCGGTTCAGCCTCGGTCTGAGCTGGATCGACGCGGTCTATTTCACGACGACGGTGGTGACGACGGTCGGCTTCGGAGACATCAACCTCCAGCAGGCGCCGATCGGGGTGAAGCTGTTCGGCGTGGCGCTGATGTTCGCGGGCGTGCTCCTGATCGCGATCACTGCCTCGCTCCTCGCCGTGTTCGTGCTCACCGGGACGGCGGAAAAACTCCGCAATGAGTTCCGCGCCCGCCGGCTGCGGAATCATGTCGTCGTCTGCGGGCTCGGGTCGGTGGGCACGGCCGTGGCCCGCGATCTTTCCGGCCGCGGCATCCCCGTCGTGGTCATCGATCCTATCGCCGATGACGAAAGGCACCGCGAGACGAACCCGCGCTGTCCGGTGATCGTCGGGGATGCGACGCGGCCGGTGATTCTCCACCGGGCGGGGATCGAGCGGGCCCGGGCCCTCGTCGCCTGCACGAGCAACGACGCGCTGAACCTGGAGATCGGCCTCACCGCCCAGACCGTGGCCGAGGCCAGCCGCAGCGGCCGGCCACTGCGGCTGGTGCTGCGCTGCTTCGACGCCGACCTCGCTCGGCGCATCCACGCCGTGTCGGACAACTACACGCTCGTCTCCGAGGCCAAGATCGCCGCCGACGTCTTCGTACGTCGCGCGTTGGCATAAAAGGTGCCAGCCACCAAATCTGGGCAACCTGCGGAATTGCCCAGATTTGGTGGCTGGCACCTTTGTCAACTTTTCCGCTGCCGCGTCACCATGACTCGGACACCCTGCGGGCAGACCATGGACCACTCCTTCGCCATCCTTGCGGCCGAGCACCGCCCGATGCTCCTCGTCTACGCCAAGGCGCTGTGCTACGGCGACGCGCATGCGGCGGAGGACGTCGTCCAGGAGACACTGCTCGTGGCCTACCGGTGTCTTGCTCCCGTCGAACCTGGAATCTCCGCGGGCAGGGGTTAGCCTACCCTTTCCCCCGGAGGATTCCATCCCATGACCCAGAAGCGTAAGCGGCTGTCCGGCCCC
>Ga0315902_10002124_pt1 | contig 31368 bp, 34 predicted proteins | sample LakEriMetagenome_9_FD_203523 | JGI IMG/M metagenome (GOLD analysis project Ga0315902, IMG submission 203523) | Freshwater fungal communities from buoy surface, Lake Erie, Ohio, United States - Buoy 12 MA117 | ecosystem: Environmental > Aquatic > Freshwater > Lake > Lake biofilm | place: USA...
CGCATCAGGCGTGCGCCGATTTCGGCAGGCTGCCGCTCGCTGCGTCCAGTATGGACATGCTGTGGTCCAATCTCGCGCTGCACTGGCACCCTCAGCCGCATCGGGTCATGCGCGAATGGGCGCGGGTATTGCGCGCGGATGGCTTGCTGATGTTCAGCGCTTTTGGCCCCGATACGTTTGCCGAACTCAGGATGGCGTATGCCAAGGCTGGCCTCGGTCCCGCCGTGCTGCCCTTCGTCGATCTGCACGACTACGGCGACATGATGATTGAAGCGGGTTTTGCTGATCCGGTGATGGATATGGAGAAATTAAATATCACTTATTCATCAAGCGATGAATTGCTTGCCGACGTCAGGGCTTTTGGCGGAAACCCCCTCGTCGAGCGTAAACCAGGGTTGACAGGCCGCGCAGCATTCGCGGCGCTCAAGCGGGGGTTAGACGAGCAGAAGGCTGCAGATGGACGCATTTCGCTGTCTGTGGAGGTCGTTTATGGCCATGCTTTTCGTTCGCTGCCGAAAAAAAACCTTGCCGGGGAAAGCATCGTCCACCTTCATCGACGGTAGAAAGAGAATTTTTCGTGCGAAAAAAAACCGCTCGGTTTACATGGGAATAGCCGTTGGCTGTCGGTTTGCCCACCTTATTCTTTTCGCTTATACTCCCGAAGCTTTCTTTGGCTCAATTGCAGGCCCATTTTTGGGTCAGGATGTGGTGACATGGCGACACGCGAGTGGATTTTGAAAAAAAATTGCTCGATTTCGCCGAGACAGCTCGCTAAGGCCTACGCGGCGCTGTGCACGTCATCGTTTCTTGTCGCGGCGTATTTCGTGATGCAGGGTGCTTGGATGGTGATGGTGTTTGCGGTGCTGGAGATGTTCGCGGTAGCGGCGGCTTTCATATATTTTGGCCGTCATGCAATGGACAGGGAATGCATCTCGCTCAGCGAAGCAGAACTGAGGGTTGATCTGGTGCAGGCGGAGCAAAGCCTTTCTTTTCATCTTGATCCGCGTCGTACGCGGGTCGCGATACCAGAGCCCCGTCAGCGGCTGATCCGACTCGAAGCCAACGGTGAAAGGGTCGAGGTTGGCAGATACCTCACTGAACGCAAGCGACAGGAATTCGCACATGAGCTGAACCGTGAATTATCGGGCTTCCGGCTTGGTGCGCAGGCGGTTGTCCAAAACCAATGATCAGAGAACTGCATTTCAATCAGGCTTTTGAGGACTGAGGATTATATGAAACACGCGAAGCGCCTACTCTTTTCGCTGATGGCTGCGGCCGGGACATTGCTGTCCGGCTCAGTGCTGGCGGTCAATGACATGGTCGGCGGTCCAGCTGTTCACCAGCTGAACTTCCAGCAACCGGTGACCTCCATCGCGGCTGATGTATACGAACTGCACGTCTGGATGATCGTTATTTGCGTCGCCATCTTCATCGCCGTATTCGGCGTGATGTTCTACTCCATCCTCAAGCATCGCAAGTCGCTGGGTTACAAGGCGGCCAGCTTCCACGAGAGCACGTCGGTCGAGATCGCATGGACGGTAGTTCCCTTCGTGATCGTCGTCCTGATGGCGCTGCCCGCCACCAAGACCGTGGTCGCAATGAAAGACACGTCCAACGCCGATATCACCATCAAAGCCACGGGCATGCAGTGGAAGTGGGGCTACGATTATCTGAAGGGTGAAGGCGAGGGCATCGCTTTCTTGTCCGCATTGTCTACCCCACGGGATCAGATCCAGAACCTGGCGCCCAAAGGCGACAACTATCTGCTCGAAGTCGACCATCCGCTGGTCGTTCCAGTCAACAAGAAAATCCGTATCGTCACGACTGCAAATGACGTGATCCACGCATGGGGCGTGCCCGCCTTCAGTGTGAAGCAGGATGCGATCCCGGGTTTTGTCCGAGACACCTGGTTCAAGGCCGAAAAGATCGGCACCTACCGCGGCAACTGCTACGAGCTGTGCGGCAAGGAGCATGCTTTCATGCCCATCGTGGTGAACGTGGTCAGCGAGGAGGACTACGCGAAGTGGGTGGGAGAGCAAAAGAAGGCGATGGCAGCCAGCGCTGATGATCCAAACAAGACCTGGACCGTGGCTGATCTCGCAGCGCGAGGTGAGAAAGTGTACGCAGCCAACTGCGTGGCCTGCCACCAAGCCAATGGCAAAGGTGTTCCCGGCGCATTCCCTGCGCTGGACGGCTCGCAGATGGTCAACGGCCCCCAGGACGGCCAGATCGGCATTCTGCTCAACGGCAAGAACGGCATGCCGGGCTGGAAGGCTACGCTGTCCGACACCGAGATCGCAGCGGTGATCACCTACACTCGCAATACCTGGTCGAACAAGGCATCCGACAACATCGTTCAGCCCGCCGAAGTCCTGGCTGCGCGCAAGTAATCGAGAAATCAGGAGAATCCCATGAGCACAACCCTTGATCACGCACACGGTCACGCCAACGACCACGCCCACGACCACGACGATCATCATCCGCACGGCTGGCGTCGTTGGCTTTACGCGACCAATCACAAGGATATCGGTACGCTGTACCTGTGGTTCTCATTCGTGATGCTGCTGACCGGCGGTCTGCTGGCGCTGGGTATTCGCGCCGAACTGTTCAAGCCCGGTCTGCAACTGTTTCAGCCAGAGTTCTTCAACCAGCTGACCACCATGCACGGCCTGATCATGGTGTTCGGCGCGATCATGCCGGCTTTCGTTGGTTTCGCAAACTGGATGATACCGTTGCAGATTGGCGCCGCCGATATGGCTTTCGCGCGCATGAACAACTTCTCATTCTGGCTGCTGCCTCCGGCGGCGATCCTGCTGGTTGGCTCCTTCCTCGTTCCCGGCGGCGCAACCGCTGCGGGCTGGACACTGTATGCCCCGCTGTCCACGCAAATGGGTATCGGTATGGACATGGGCATTTTCGCGATGCACATCATGGGTGCGTCGTCGATCATGGGCTCGATCAACATCGTCACCACCATCTTGAACATGCGCGCTCCGGGCATGACGCTGATGAAGATGCCGATGTTCGTCTGGACCTGGTTGATCACGGCTTACCTGTTGATCGCCGTGATGCCGGTTCTGGCAGGCGCGATCACCATGACGCTGACTGATCGCCATTTTGGTACTTCGTTCTTCAATGCAGCAGGTGGTGGCGATCCGGTGATGTACCAGCACATCTTCTGGTTCTTCGGCCATCCCGAGGTATACATCATGATTCTGCCGGCATTCGGCATCGTGTCGCAGATCATCCCTGCCTTTTCCCGCAAGCCGCTGTTCGGCTACACCTCGATGGTGTATGCGACGTCGTCGATCGCCATCCTGTCGTTCATCGTCTGGGCGCATCACATGTTCAGCACCGGCATGCCGGTGACCAGCCAGCTGTTCTTCATGTACGCGACGATGTTGATCGCTGTTCCTACCGGCGTGAAAGTGTTCAACTGGATCGCGACGATGTGGAAGGGTTCGATGACGTTCGAGACACCGATGCTGTGGGCAATCGGTTTCATCTTTGTGTTCACGATGGGTGGCTTCACTGGTCTTATCTGTGCGATCACGCCGGTTGACATTCAGCTTCAGGATACCTACTACGTGGTTGCGCATTTCCACTACGTGCTGGTAGCGGGCTCGCTGTTTGCGCTGTTCGCAGGCTTTTACTACTGGGCGCCGAAGTGGACCGGTTTCATGTACAACGAGACCCGTGGCCAGATCCATTTCTGGGCTTCGCTGATCACGTTCAATGTCACGTTCTTCCCGATGCATTTCCTGGGTCTGGCGGGTATGCCGCGTCGCTATGCTGACTACGCGGCGCAGTTCACTGACTTCAACATGATCGCGTCGATCGGTGCGTTTGGTTTCGGTTTGTCGCAGGCGTACTTCCTGTTCTTCGTCGTGTTGCCCTCCATCCGCGGTGGCGAGAAGGCGGCGGCCAAGCCTTGGGATGGTGCCGAGGGTCTTGAATGGACCGTGCCGAGCCCGGCACCCTTCCATACCTTCGAGACTCCGCCGACGGTCAAGTAATATCCGGGGTAGGTAATCAATAGGCAGGCTGGCGTGAACCGCCAGCCTGCCTCGTAGCATGACGCGAAGCAAAGGTTCAGATGTCTGATCAGAACAAGCCTGGCAATTTGCGCACTGCGCTGATTCTGTTGTCGGTGGCTGTGGCGTTTTTTATTGGTGTGATCGTCAAGCACACGCTGCTGCGCTGAAGAACATGGATACGCAGGAGCAAACTGCCGGCCAGCGCAAGCAGAGGCGTAATGCCCGAATGCTGGGCAAACTGGTGATGGTCGCGGTGTTGATGTTCGGCTTTGGCTATTCGCTAGTACCGCTGTACAAGAAGATCTGCGAGATCACCGGCATCAATGTGCTCGCAGTGCAGGAAACAGTGGACGTAAAGCCGGCGAACACCCAAGTGGACACCAGCCGCACGATCACGGTGGAGTTTGATGCGAACACGACCGGCCCTTGGAGGTTCAAGCCCGTCGTGACTAGCCTGGAGGTGCATCCGGGAGAGATGGCGCAAGTGGTCTATGAGGTAGTCAATACGCAGGGCAGGGCGATGGAGGCTCAAGCAATACCGAGCTATGCGCCCATAGAAGCAGGACAGTTCTTCCGCAAGCTCGAGTGCTTTTGTTTCAAGCAGCAAACACTGGGTCCGCAAGAGTCGCGGCAGATGCCTGTGAGCTTTTACATTGATCCGTCGCTGCCAAAAAATGTAAAGACCATCACCCTGTCATACACTTTTTTCGAGGTGGGGCTGAAGGGTAAGTCGAGTTGATGGGAGCAGGTTGATGAATGAGCTGAAGGAAGCCGTGCAGCGCAAGATCTCGTTCGGCGCCACGGTCAGGGCGGTGCTCTGGTCTTTCTTCGGCGTGAGAAAGAAAAGCGACTACGATGAAGACGTGCAAAACCTCAATCCGGTGCATGTCATCGTCGCGGGCATCATTGCAGCCGTGCTGTTCGTGCTGGGGCTGCTGATGGTCGTAAAGTTAGTGGTGCCGGCATAAGTTTTAATAATCACGCCGTATTTTCATCGCGGGTAACACAATTTTGAACACTGTAATCAGGGGAAGTCGATGAGCACTCAACATGGTCAAGCGCCGTATTACTTTGTACCCAGTCCCTCCAAATGGCCGGTGCTGATGGGCGCCTCCTTGCTGGTGACGATGGCGGGTGCATCCGCATGGGTCAATGGCGTGGGCTGGGGCAAGCCGGTCAATATTCTTGGGATCATCTCGGCGCTGGTGATCCTTTATTACTGGTTCGGCGACGCGATCGCCGAATCCGAAGGCGGGCTGTACAACGCGCGTATCGATACCTCATATCGCTGGAGCATGAGCTGGTTTATCTTCTCCGAGGTCATGTTCTTTGGTGCGTTCTTTGGCGCGTTGTTCTACGCTCGTGCGATTTCCATGCCCTGGCTGGCGGATCTCGATCACAAGATTCTGTGGCCTGACTTCTCTGCAAACTGGGGTAATACGGGCCCGGCGGGTACGATCGAGAAGTTCCAGACCATGGGTCCGTTCTGGATCCCGACCATCAACACGGCGCTGCTGCTGACCTCGGGCGTGACACTGACCATCTCCCATCATGCGCTGCGCGCAGGCGACCGCAGCAAGACCGCGCTGTGGCTGTTCATCACCGTGGTGCTTGGCGCAATCTTCCTTGGATGCCAGGCCTACGAGTATGCGCATGCCTACCAAGAGCTGAACCTGAAGCTAACTTCCGGCATCTACGGTTCGACTTTCTTCATGCTGACCGGTTTCCATGGCTTTCATGTGACCATGGGTGCGATCATGTTGTCTGTCGTGCTGTATCGCGTGATGAAAGGTCACTTCACGCCGGATCATCATTTTGCGTTCGAAGGCGCGGCATGGTACTGGCACTTTGTTGACGTGGTCTGGTTGGGTCTCTACGTGATCGTGTACTGGATGTAAGCGGTCACGGAACAAACAAAAAAGCCGCACTGGTGTGCGGCTTTTTTACTGGATCGGATCTAAAGACATTCGGGTATGCTGAAAACCTGACTCAATAGGCGATGCCGGTCGGCTGTATCCAACCGAGGCGATTCGCCACGAGAATCAGCACAAACAGCAATACTGAAAATCCAACGCGAAACGCCAGGGCGTGCACGGTGCGGTTGCTGCGACCCTTGTCACGCATCAGGAAGACAAGCGCAGAGCCGAGGCTGGCAATGATCAGGATGAAGGCAATGCCGACGACAATTTTCATGATGGGCTGCGTGATACGCTGCACCAAGCGCAAGCAAAGCCTTCTCTGGCGCATGACTAGCGAGTAAAGACTCTATTCTAATGCGAATGCACTTTCGTCTGCGCTGGGTTCCTTTGGTGGCCACGGTTGTCGTGTGCGCCATCGGTATTTCGCTTGGTAACTGGCAGATGCGGCGTGCCGAAGAAAAGCGCGTGCTTCAGCAGCAGCTGATAGGTCGAGCAGGCTTTGATCCATTGAATGCCAGCGCGTTAAAGCCGGGTGAGCTGCCTGACGAGTTTCGTCGCGTGACAGCCGAGGGCGAGTTTGTCAGGGAATGGGGCGTCTACTTGGACAATCGTCCTCTGCGTGGCAAGAGCGGTTTTTACCTGCTCATGCCGGTGAAGCTCGTCGGCAGCACGCAGTCGGTTCTGGTCTTGCGCGGCTGGTTTCCGCGCGATGCGCGTGATCCGAATCGGCTGCCCGAGATACCATTTCCGCCATCACCGGTGCATCTCGAGGGCAAGGTGCGCCACTCCGCTGGCAAGCTGATGCAACTGGGTCAGCCGGGCGAACTCAGGCCGGGCGCCATCGTTCAGAATGCCGAGATCGCCGATTTTATTCGCGCCAGCAAGCTACCCCTGCATACTTTTATAATCGAACAAACGAGCGACACTGGCGACGGACTGGTGCGCGACTGGCCGTTGCCATCGACAGGTATTGATACCCACAAAGGCTATGCATTTCAGTGGTATGCACTGTCTGCGGCAGCGCTGATTTTTTTTCTTGTGACCGGATTCCGACGTGCAAGCAAGTGAAAGCCTTTCACCCACCGAGGTGAAAAAAAAGACTTACCGGGCCCTGTTTCTCGTGATCGCCGCCTGTGCGGCCCCTGTGGTCTTGTCCTATCTCACCTACTACGTGATCAAGCCGCAGGCTCGTAACAACTACGGTGACCTGATCGATCCGCGAGCGTACCCCCTACCGGATCTGGCCAGCGTGGATCTCGAGGGGCAGCCAGCTTCGCTGGCGCAGCTGCGTGGAAAGTGGATATTGCTGCAAGTTGATAGTGCGAGCTGCGAGGCGGCTTGCCAGCAAAAGCTGTACTACATGCGGCAGCTGCGGCTCACCCAGGGCAAGGAGATGGATCGTGTCGAACGCGTGTGGCTGGTGACCGATGATGCGCCACTGGACATCAGCTTGATGAAGCAATACGATGGTACGCACTTCATGCGTGTTGATCCGCAAAAGCTTGCGGCCTGGCTGCCCGTGCTTGAGGGCGCTGAAGCGACCAAAGCCAGCGATCATCTCTACATGATCGATCCCCTGGGTAACCTGATGATGCGGTTCCCGAAAGACCCTGACGCCAACAAGATCAAAAAAGACCTGACCCGCCTGCTAAGGGCGTCGGGCATCGGCTGATCATGTTGTTCGCACTGGCCTTGAAGGGCGTGCTGATGGCGTTGATACCGGCCACGCTCGTTTATCTGTCTCGTGGCGCCGATCGTTTTCGCAAGCTTGCGTGGGTGATGGTGTTTTTCACTTTTGATCTGATTGTCTTCGGTGCCTTTACACGGCTTACCGATTCTGGCCTGGGCTGCCCCGACTGGCCTGGCTGCTATGGCGAGGCGAATCCTTTCCTCGCCCATGAAGAGATACGCGCCGCCGAGACTCTGATGCCTACCGGCCCGGTGACTGTGGTCAAGGCATGGATAGAAATGATCCATCGCTATCTGGCGATGGGTGTCGGTGTGCTGATCATTGCCTCGCTGATCATCGCGTGGCGACTGTGGAAGCGCACAGGAGCACCGCGCTACTCGCCGCCCCTGCCCATGCTGTTGCTGGTATTTGTTTGCGTGCAGGGCGCATTCGGCGCATGGACCGTTACCCTGAAGCTGCAGCCTATCATCGTAACCATTCATCTGCTGCTGGGCATGTCTCTGCTGGGACTACTGACTTGGCACGCCATGCGGCAAAGCGCCCAGCCAGTGATCGCTCCTGAAGCAGCGTCACTGCGCTGGCCAGGCATGATCGCGGTGGTCGTGCTGCTCATGCAGATTGCGCTGGGCGGTTGGGTGAGCACCAATTACGCCGCACTGGCCTGTGGCGGCTTCCCCCTGTGTCAGGGGGCGCTGGTGCCTGACATGGATCTCGAACATGGCTTCACCCTCTGGCGCCATTTGGGTATGACTGCTGCCGGCGACTACCTGCCTTTCGACGCGTTGGTGGCAATTCACTGGGCGCACCGTGCATTCGCGCTGGTTGCGGTTGGCGTGATTGCCTGGGTCGCTCACAAGTCGCTCCGGCTGGAGGGAATGCGGACGCTGGCGCGCGCGTTGTCATGGGCGCTGCTGGCGCAGTTCTGCATCGGTATTGCCACCGTGATGCTCGACTGGCCGCTGACTCTGGCGGTACTGCATAACGCCGGTGCCGCGCTGCTGTTGCTGCTGCTCGCCATGCTAAACTATCGAGTCACTTTGTCAGCCGAGAGCGTCGCCATTGTTCCCCGTCCTGGCCTCTCGCCCGCCTGAAAACTCACCCCCATGACGACACTGACCGTCCAGCAAAATCGCATCGCTCAGTATTGGGCGCTGACCAAGCCGCGGGTCACACAGCTGGCGGTGTTCTGCGCAGTCATCGGTATGTTCCTCGCCACCCCCGGCCTGCCCGATTGGTCCGTGCTGATCTCAGCCACCATCGGCATCTGGCTTCTGGCGGGTGCAGCGTTCGCGGTGAATTGTCTGGTTGAACGAGAAATCGATTCGCGCATGGCGCGTACCGCACGCCGTCCGCTCGCGCGCGGCGAGATCACCGTGCCGCAGACACTGCTGTTCTCCGGCGTGATCGGCGGTGCCGGCATGTGGGTGTTGTACAACCTGGTCAATCCGCTGACGATGTGGCTGACCTTTGCCACTTTCGTTGGCTATGCCGTGATCTACACCATGATCCTGAAACCAGCGACGCCGCAGAACATCGTGATCGGTGGTTTGTCTGGCGCGATGCCCCCTGCACTAGGCTGGGCCGCGATCGCCAATGATGTGCCGATGCAGGCATGGATACTGGTACTGATCATCTTTGTCTGGACACCACCGCATTTCTGGGCGCTCGCCCTGTACCGGCGCGATGATTATGCGAAGTCAGGCCTGCCCATGCTGCCTATCACGCATGGCATGGAATTCACGCGCTTTCATATCTGGCTGTACACCATTGTGCTGTTCGCCACCTCGATGCTGCCATTCGCCGTACGAATGAGCGGCATTCTGTATCTGGCCAGCGCGGTCGTCTTGGGTGCGATCTTCCTCTGGTACGCATGGCGCATCTGGAAGCATTACGACGATCTCGTCGCTCGCAAAGCCTTTGCCTATTCGATCATCTACCTGTCGCTGCTGTTCGCGGCATTGCTGATCGACCATTACCTTCCTTATTGATGTCCATGCGCCGAGTTTTGATCGTGCTGGCCAGTGTGCTGGCGTTGTCGTTATCACTGACCGCTTGCGATCAGGCGCAAAAACCGAGGGTCTCGTTTAACAACACCGATGTTACCGGTCTGGATTATGCGAAAGGCTTCACGCTGACAGACCAAAATAACCAGCGGCGAACGCTTCAAGATTTCCGCGGCAAGCTGGTCTTCGTGTTTTTTGGTTTCACGCACTGCCCGGATGTCTGCCCCACCACACTGGCCGAGATGGCCGGCATCATGAAAGCGCTGGGGCCTGAATCAGAACGTTTGCAGGTGGTGTTCATCACACTTGACCCTGAACGTGATACCCCAGAACTGCTGGCCAGTTTTGTGCCGGCCTTCCATCCGTCCTTCCTTGGTCTTACCGGCGATCAGGCCACGATCGACAAGGTTGCCAAAGACTTCAAGGTATTCGCCCAAAAAGTGCCGGGCAAGGATGGCAAGAGTTACACCATTGATCACACGGCGGGCAGTTATGTATTTGATGCACAGGGTCGGATTCGTTTATTCGTTCGCCATGGCCAGCCAGACGACGCCTTGCTGAAAGATCTCAGGCAATTGCTGGCGGGTGCGTGAGCATACGCTGATTGTGATCAGCGAGCGTATGTAAAAGAACAAAAAGCACAAGGGCCCGAAAGGGCCCTTGCCGCGAGTGCTGTCGGCGCTGATACTTATGCGTACTCGGCCAGCGCCGCTTTCATCTTTTTCATTGCCGCGACCTCGATCTGGCGGATGCGTTCGGCGGACACGCCAAACTCGGCAGCGAGTTCATGCAGCGTCGCACCCGAACCATCATCGTTCGCCAGCCAGCGCGCCTCGACGATGCGGCGCGAGCGATCATCGAGTGACGACAGCGCAGCCTCGAGGCCTACTGATTGCAGACGGTCATACTCGCGCGCTTCCAGCATCTTTGCCGGTTCGGAGTGCTCGGATGACAGATAAGCGATCGGTGCGTAGTGATCGTCATCATCATCCGTCGGCGCTTCAAGCGCGATATCGCGCCCCGCCATCCGGGTTTCCATCTCGATCACTTCTTCACGCTTCACATTCAGCGTCTGTGCAAGTGAATCTACTTGATCTGGCGTCATTGCATCCAGCCCACTCTTGTGGCTGCGGAGATTGAAGAACAGCTTGCGTTGGGCTTTTGTGGTGGCGAGTTTCACCATGCGCCAGTTACGCAAGATGTATTCATGAATCTCGGCTTTGATCCAGTGAATCGCATAAGACACCAGGCGCACGCCCTGCTCGGGGTCGAAGCGCTTGACGGCCTTCATCAGGCCGATATTACCTTCCTGGATCAGGTCGGCATGCGGAAGGCCATAACCCAGATAGCCGCGCGCGATCGACACCACCAGACGCAGGTGCGACATAATCAGGGACTGCGCGGCGGTGAGGTCACTCTCATTGCGCAGCTTGCGCGCGAGGCTGGCCTCTTCCTCTTGAGACAGCATCGGCAGGCGATTTACTGCAGAGATGTAGGCATCGATATTGCCGAGGCTGGTCGGGAAACCAAGCGCCAGCGACTGAGGCCTGGTCGGCACGAGGGCAGACGAAGCAGACATAGCGATCATGAATTCTCCTGGATTGGACGGTCCGGGCGCGGCACTGTGACAGGCTGTCTCTGCCCGTATAACCATAATGTTAGCACTCTCCGCGACCGAGTGCTAATAGCCCAGAGCTGACGCAATCTCAGGATATGACGAAGAGTAAAGGCAGTTGAGTCGCACGAAAGATATCAGTTTGAAAATTTCAGCCAACCCGGCGCAACGTCTGCCAAAGTGACAACAAGGCGCCGGTGACTCCCAATCCGGTGCTTGCCAGCAGCAGCAAGGCCGTTGAGCGCGCATCCAGCGGTGCGAGTCGGAAGCTGGAGCCATACAGCCGAGCAAGTTCACCAACTGGCGTATTGAGCAGTGCCAGTGCGCCCAGCACGCCCGCCAGCGCGAGCACACCAGCGCACAGACCCAGCAATCCGCCCATGTAATAGAACGGCCGTGATACAAAACTGTCCGTCGCGCCCAGCAGCCGCGCGACCGCGATCTCTTCGGTCTGCGTGATCACTTGCAGCCGGATGGTATTGAAGACCACCGCCAGCACCACGCCGGCCAGCGCAGCTGCCAGCAGCCAGAGGGCGATCTCGGCAAGCTGCATCAGCGCGGCCAGGCGCCTGACCCAGGCTGCATCGAGCTGCACGGTCTCTACCGCTGCCAGTCGACGATAGCTGTCGGCGAGTTGCTCGAAGCGCTTGCTGGCCGTCGCATCGCCCCTGCTCGCCAGCCTGACGACATAGGCATCGGGTAAAGGATTGGTCCCGAGCGCGGTTACCACCTCGTTCAGACCAGCGCGGGCTTTCAGCCCATCCAGCGCCCTCTCACGCGGGATAAACTCCAGCTTCACTGCAAGACCGGCTGACCTCGCGGCTGCCTGCAACTCGTCGCCCATTGCCTGCGCACGCTCGCGCGTTGCCTCGGTTGACAGGAACACGCTGATCTCCGGCTCGACCGAGAGTTCGTGTGACACCGGGCGCAGATTATCAAGCAGGGTCAGGCCAGCCAGTGGCAATACCAACGCCAGTGCAATCACCAGCACATTGAACACAAAGCTGCCAGGTGCAGCACGCAGGCGCCCAAGCGCCGAGCGCAAGGCGAGCCGGTGTTCACGCAGCCAGTTCATACGCCCACCTCCCTGCCGACGGATTGCATCGCGATGATTCTTCCGTGCGAGAGCTGCACCACGCGGTCGGCACCTTGCAGCAGGCGTTCGTCGTGCGTGGAAATCACGCAAGTGACACCCGCCGCATTGAACGCAGCCAGCATGTCAGTTACCAGTTTGCCGCTGTCGCGATCGAGATTGGCGGTCGGTTCATCCGCCAGAATGATGCGCGGCTTGTGAACGATGGCACGGGCTATCGATACGCGTTGCTGCTCCCCACCCGAGAGCGCCACTGGCAGCGCACGCGCTTTGTCGCCGAGCCCGACGCGTTCCAGTGCCACTTGAGCCCGCTCAGACGCTTCACGCAGAGTGGCGCCACTGACAATCAGCGGCATCATCACGTTGGCGAGGACATTGCGATCGTTCAGCAGCCGATGCTGCTGCAAAATCAGGCCCAGCTTGCGGCGCAGGAAGGGCAGCGTCGTGCGGTTGACCTTGCGCATGTCTTGTCCGCAGACCTGCAGCGTGCCGCCGCTGGGCCGCTCGATGCCAGCGATCAGCTTCAGCAGGGTCGACTTGCCGGCACCGGACGGGCCTGCAAGAAAAATCAGCTGGCCCTCGCGAATATCCAGCGACAGCTCGGACAGTGCAGTGATATCGCCCGGATATTTTTTGGAGACGTGAGAAAAAGAGATGATGGCCATTCGCCGTTTTTGGAAATTTCGGTATCAGCCCAGCAGAGCGTCGACAAATTCGCTGGCAACAAAAGGCTGCAAATCATCAATGCCTTCACCTATGCCGATGAAATACACTGGCACCGGACATTGCCGCGCGATCGCTGCGAGCACGCCGCCTTTCGCGGTGCCATCAAGCTTGGTCACGATCAGGCCGGTCAGTGTCAGCGCATCGTTGAATGCTCTGACTTGCGCGAGCGCATTTTGGCCTGTGTTGCCATCAATGACGAGCAGTACTTCATGCGGTGCAGACGCGATGCCTTTGCCGATCACGCGCTGGATTTTTTTCAGCTCATCCATCAGGTGCAGCTGGGTCGGCAAGCGTCCTGCGGTGTCGATCATGACCACATCCATGCCGCGCGCCTTGCCTGCTTGAACAGCGTCGAAAGCGATGGCCGCCGGGTCGCCGGATTCCTGCGCGATCACGGCAACGTCATTGCGCTCACCCCAGACCGTCAGCTGTTCACGTGCGGCTGCACGAAAAGTATCGCCCGCCGCCAGCAACACCTTTTGCTGGTTGGCCTGCATGTGTTTGGCAAGCTTGCCTATGGTTGTCGTTTTGCCGGCACCATTCACGCCCGCGATCATCATCACCAGGGGTGGTTGCTCTTTGCCGAGCACGAGAGGTTTTTCAAGTGGCGATAGCAGGCTGATCAGTAGCTCGCGCAACGCAAGCTTTACTTGCACTGCCTCGGTGAGCTTGTCAGTGCGGATTTTTTTCTTCAGGGCTTCCAGGAGTTCCTGCGTAGCTTGTACGCCAGCATCAGCCATCAGCAATGCCGATTCAAGCTCCTCGTAGAGCTCATCATCGATGCGCGTGCCCGTGAAGAGTGTCGCGATTCCGGAGGAGGTGCGCGAGAGGCCGGTCTTGAGTTTGTTGAGCCAGGATTTTTTACGTTCCGCAGGTGGTAAAGACGCGGCCGGCAGTGACGCAGACTGAGTAACCGGCTGCGCGGTAGGTGGTGTTGTTGCTGTGGGAGCAGTGTCCTGCGGCTTTTTCTTGAAAATACTAAACATCAGGCCCTGAAGTGATGCACTGCGGAGAAAAATAGGAAAGGCTACAATCGGCGCTCGCCGTCGGGGTAACCTGCAGGGAATGACCGATACCAATGAATCTCTATTCTAGCAGAGCAAAGACCATGAATTTCCGCTTTGGGTGGCTGTTGCTGGCCAGTTTTGTCAATCTCGCCTTCGCGCCAGTGTCCGCGAATGCCGCTGCGGCCGCTCAGGAATTCAGGCTGGGCAATGGCATGCGGATCATTGTGCAAGAAGATCATCGTGCACCGACCGTCGCTCACATGGTCTGGTACCGAGCAGGCGCGATGGACGAGCAGAACGGCAGCACCGGCGTCGCGCATGTGCTCGAGCACATGATGTTCAAGGGCACCAAGACCCTCAAGCCCGGCGAGTTCAGCGCCAAAGTTGCCGCGCTCGGTGGTCGCGATAATGCATTTACCGGCAAGGATTACACCGCCTACTACCAACAAGTCGAGAAATCCCGGCTGGAACAGGTGATGGCACTGGAAGCCGACAGAATGCAGAACCTCACGATGGATAAAGATGAGTTCGCGAAAGAAATCCGTGTCGTGATGGAAGAGCGTCGGCTGCGCACCGAGGATCAGCCGCTGTCCCTGCTGTACGAGGCGCTGTATGCGACGGCGTTTGTCGCGAGCCCTTACCGTAACCCGATCGTTGGCTGGATGAATGACTTGCAGAACATGACTGCCGCAGATGCATTGGATTGGTACCGGCGCTGGTACGCGCCCAATAATGCGACGATGGTTGTCACCGGCGATGTCGATGCGCAACGCGTGCGAGATCTGGCAGACAAATACTTTGGCAAGATACCGCCAAAGACACTGCCCAAGACCAAGCCCCAGGCCGAGCCGCCGCAGGCCGGTATCAAGCAGGTGGTTGTCAAAGCACCGGCAGAAAACCCCTACCTGGTCATGGCATGGAAGATGCCGAATCTGCGCGACGTCGAGAAAGATGACGATGTGCATGCGCTGGATGTGCTGGCTGCCGTGCTTGATGGCTACGACAATGCGCGTCTGCCAGCGAAGCTGGTGCGCACCGACCGTGTGGCCAATTCAGTCGACGCAGGTTTCCAGCCGGTCGCGCGTGGCCCAGTAATGTTCACGCTATCCGGCGTGCCCGCCAAAGATACGACAGTTGGACAGCTGGAGCAGGCACTGCGCGCCGAATTGACACGTATCGCCAATGATGGCGTGTCACCGGAAGAGCTGCGCCGGGTGAAATCTCAGCTGATCGCCCGTCAGGTATACAAACGTGACTCCGTATTCGGTCAGGCCATGGAGATAGGCGCGATGGAGATGGCCGGTATTTCTTTCCGTCAGATAGACCGCATTATCGAGAAACTGGGAGCGGTCACGCCGGAGCAGGTAAAGGCGGTCGCGCAAAAATATTTTTCGGATGAACAGCTGACCATCGCGACGCTACAGCCACTGCCCGTCTCTGCGCAAGCGGAGCGCAAGCCAGCGGCCAGTGGTCTGCGTCATTGAGTCGTTCACAGAATCTGCTAGCGGAGTAATCTCATGCTGAAAAAATGGTGGCTGCTGGGGCTTTTCCTTCTTGCCGGCAGCGCGCAGGCAGCGCTCAATATCCAGCATTGGACCTTGTCCAATGGTGCGCGCGTGTACTTCGTCGAGAACCACACGATTCCCATTCTCGATGTCAACGTGGACTTCGATGCAGGCAGCCGCCGCGATCCAGCGGGCAAAGCAGGCACCGCTTCTCTGACGAATGGCATGCTGGCGCGCGGCATTCGCGCGGCGACGCTGCCAGAGGGAGTGAATGAACCGGAACTGACAGAGGCCGCAATTTCTGATGCGCTAGCGGATGTTGCTGCACAGCGTGGCGGTGGTCCCGGTGTTGACCGCGCAGGCATGGGCGTGCGCACGCTGTCGTCCGCCGCCGAGCGCGAACAGTCTGTTCGTCTGCTTGCCCGTTTGCTTGCGCACCCGAGCATGCCCGAGGCCCTGTTAGCACGCGACAAGGCACGCACCATCGCCTCGATAAGGGAATCGTTGACCAAACCGGAATACATTGCCGACAAATTGTTCTGGCGGCTGGCCTATGGCAGTCATCCTTACGGTACCGAGGCCACGGTGGACACGGTGGAATCGATCACGCGCGATGATTTGCTGGCTTTTCACCGTCGTCACTATGTCGCCAACCGGGCGATAGTTTCTCTCATTGGCGATATCAGTCGCGAGCAGGCGAATGCGATCGCGAACGAACTCACGCGTCGTTTGCCGCAAGGCGAACCACTGAGCTCTGTGCCTGAGGTGGCGTCCTCCGCCGGAACCGAGCAGCGCATCCCGCATCCTGCATCGCAGGCGCATATTCTGATCGGCATGCCGGCACTGTCGCGCGGTGATCCCGATTTCTTTGCGCTGACGGTCGGTAATTACATCTTGGGCGGCGGCGGTTTTGTATCGCGCATTTCGCGCGAGGTGCGCGAGCAGCGAGGACTAGCCTACAGCTCCTACAGTTACTTCAGCCCGATGGCACAAGCGGGGCCATATCAGGCTGGCCTGCAGACACGCAAGGATCAGACCGATGAAGCACTGAAAGTCGTACGCGACACGATTGCAAAGTTTCTTCGTGATGGACCGACGGATGCTGAATTGAAAGCCGCCAAAGACAATCTGATCGGTGGTTTTCCGCTGCGCATCGATAACAACCGCAAGATACTCGACAACCTTGCGATGATTGCTTACCACCAGTTACCGCTCGATTATCTGGATACCTGGACTGCGCAGGTCAGCAAGCTTACTGTGGCCGATATTCGCGGCGCCTTCGCGCGCAAGTTGTCGATGGACAGAATGGTGACGGTAGTCGTTGGTCCGGAAAAATAAAGCCATCACAAACAGTCAAGCCATGAACCGCCGCTCTGTGCCGCCTCGGCAGGTACGTATCATCGGCGGGCAGTGGAAGCGTACACCTTTGCCTGTGGTCGATGCCGAAGGCTTGCGTCCAACACCCGACCGTGTTCGTGAAACTTTATTCAACTGGCTGGACCATATTTTTGACAGACAGTGGCAGAGCCGGCGCTGCTTGGATCTCTTTGCTGGCAGCGGTGCGCTAGGCTTCGAGGCCGCCAGCCGTGGCGCTGCCAGTGTGCTGATGGTCGAGGCTTCGCCGGTGGTCTGCAAGGCTCTGCAAGCGACATGCAGCAAGCTGGCGGCTATTCAGGTAGACATACGTCGCGCCGATGCCTTGTCGCTGCTGCAGACGCTGAACGGCTCGTTCGACTTGATCTTTCTCGACCCGCCGTATGGCCAGGATTTGCTGCCCACCGCATTGCCAGCTTGCCGGCACTTGCTTGCGCGCGGCGGACTCGTCTATGCTGAATCCGATCAGCCTTTGCCATCGGCGGGCGAGCCTTGGCTGGCAGGATGGCAGGCAGTCAGAGAGGGCAAGGCCGGCGCCGTGCATTTTGCACTGCTTGTTGCAGTGTAGCCGCTTTCTTTTAGGGCATAATTCGCGTTCTTTATGTTCTGAATGGCAATAACTTTGCCCGCAGAGATAACAAACAGGAAACGTGATGGTCGCTGCCGTCTACCCCGGAACTTTTGATCCTCTCACCCGTGGTCACGAAGATCTCGTGCGCCGGGCATCAGGCTTGTTCGATCGCCTCATCGTGGGCGTTGCGGACAGCAAAGCCAAGCGCCCGTTTTTCTCGCTGGAGGAACGACTCGATATCGCTCGGGAAGTATTGGGTCACTATCCGAATGTCGAGGTGGAGGGTTTTTCCGGTCTGCTGAAAGACTTTGTGCGGCGACATGATGCGCGCGTGATCGTTCGCGGTCTGCGTGCGGTGTCGGATTTCGAATATGAATTTCAGATGGCCGGCATGAATCGCTACCTGCTGCCCGATGTCGAGACCCTCTTCCTTACACCCTCGGATCAGTATCAGTTCATCTCGGGTACCATTGTCCGCGAGATTGCGCTGCTCGGCGGTGACGTATCGAAATTCGTTTTTCCCTCGGTCGAACAATGGTTGCAGAAAAAAATGGCTGCTAATCAGTCCTGATTCGGAGCATTGCAGATGGCACTGATGATCACTGACGATTGCATCAATTGCGATGTCTGCGAACCCGAGTGCCCGAATAACGCCATCTTCATGGGGTCACTGATTTATCAGATTGACCCCGACAAATGCACCGAGTGCGTGGGTCATTTCAATGAGCCGCAATGTCAGCAGGTCTGCCCGGTAGCCTGCATCCCCCTCGATCCCAACCGGCAAGAAACGCAAGAGCAGTTACAGCGCAAATTCGAGAAGCTGCAAGAAGCGACCGTTACGCAGGCAGCCATCAGAGCGCGCTGATGAAGTCTTTCAAAAGCTAGCCTACCAAGTTCGTACTCAGACGTTAAACGGTAATTGACTGCAGTAGGCCGTGCAATTACGTGGATTGCGATTTTTCATTTTCATTTTGTACCCGACTTTATACCCGGTTTCGATTGAATCGGTATCGAAACCCTAGACATTTTTCAGCCTGTAATTTGGCGCCACTCCAGGTGTCATGAGCAGCAGTCCGGAGAACACGGAGAAATTCAAGTTCGTAGCGCTGTAGCAGGTGACCGCGCGCGGGTTCGCAATCAAGGAGGTGGCCTCTGGGATCGGGGTTTCGAGCCGGAGCCACCATCGACGGATCAAGCGTTTCGGGATCCCGACGGAGGATCGCTTGGTTCAGGAAGACCGGGTGGCCATTCATGATGCGGTTGCAGGCGAGCTGCAACCGCTTGCGACGGATTACTTGACGACGCCGAGCTGCTTCAGCATGCCCAGGTTGTCCAGGAGGGCCCAGTGCTCGATCAGCACGCCATCCTTGAACTGGAACAGGTCCAGCACGTCGATATCGATTTTCTTTCCAGTCGCGGCCAGGTCACCCAGTGCGCCGGAATGCGTTGCCTTGACCTTCAGGCGGACCAGTACTTTGTCACCTTCGGCGACGAAATCCAGCAGCGGCAGTTCCATGTCGGGGAAGGCCGGCATCAGCACGTCATGCAACTTCATTACGCCTTCGGGGCCCTTGACCTCGAACGACAGGCCCGGGTCATGACGCACGAAGGTCGGCGCGATGTGCTTTTTCATCCACTCGGCGTCGCCTTTGAGGAAAGCCTGGAAATAATCGCGGCACAGCTGTTTGTTGGTTTCCAATACCGACGATTTCTTGTCGGCGCAGCCGAATTGAAGCGCTGCAGCGCCCACCACGGCACCCAGCATCAGCGATCTTTTCGATACGTCCAGTTTCATTTTTTTCTCCTTTGGAATAGTTGTTGCAGCGTGAAAATACCCGTCGCTACAACTGCTCGCAATTGACATTGACTACACGCTGGCTTGCATTCATCGAAACGCGCCGCCGAACTTGCGTGGGCACGCCGCGTGATCGATGCCGTGGCGGCCAATTCGGGCGGCGCGATAGCTGTTTAACCGTGGTAGTGGACCAACGTCTTGGTGGTGCTGACTTCCTCAAGCGCCAGCAATCCTTTTTCGCGGCCGTGGCCGCTGCGCTTGGTGCCGCCGAACGGAAGCTCCACGCCCCCACCGGCACCATAGCAGTTCATGAACACCTGTCCGGCATTGACCGACTTGGCCACGCGGTGCAGGCGACCGGCATTTTCGGTCCAGACGGCGGCCAGCAGGCCGTAGTCCGTGCCGTTGGCCAGCGCGATCGCGTCGGCTTCATCGTCGAAGGGCATCGCGGCCAGCACCGGGCCGAACACTTCCTCGCGCGCCAGCGCCGCATTGCGCGGCACCGGTCCGAACAGGGTGGGCTTGACGAAATAGCCGCCGGTCGGCGCGCCGTCGGCGATCGCTCCTTGCGCCAGCACCGGAATGCCGGACGCGATCGCCTGGTCGATATAGCGCTGCACGCGCTTGTGCTGTGCCGGATTCATCACCGGACCGCAGTCGAAGTCCATCTCCGGCGTGCCCACGCGCACCTTCGAAAACGCGTCGGCCACCTTGCCGACAAAACTGTCGTAGATAGATCGCTGCACCAGCAGGCGGCTGCCTGCGGTGCAAGTCTGGCCCGCGTTCTGCACGATCGCGCGAACGATGATCGGAACCGCTCGCTCGACATCGACATCGTCAAAAACGATCTGCGGGCTCTTGCCGCCGAGTTCAAGCACGCATTTGACCGCGTTCTTCGCGGCTGCCTGCTGCACCAGGGTGCCCACTTCATTCGAGCCGGTGAAGGAGATGAAGTCGATGCCCGGATGCGCGGACAGCGCAGCGCCCACTTCCTCGCCAAGGCCGGTGACGATATTCAGCGTGCCGGCAGGCAGGCCGGCGGCGGTCGCGATTTCGGCGAAGCGCAGGGCCGACAGGCTGGTGTCCTCCGCGGGTTTCAACACGGTCGCATTGCCCATCGCCAGCGCGGGTGCGACGGTACGGCCCATCATCTGCGCCGGGTAATTCCAAGGAATAATGTGGGCTGTTACGCCAAGCGGCTCGCGCACCAGGCTGACCTGATGCCCCGGCAAGAACGGAATCACCTCGCCATGCACCTTGTCTGCAGCCGTGCCGTAGAACTCGAAGTAGCGGGCCAGCACCTTGATGTCATTGCGCGCGGTGGTCATCGGCTTGCCGGTGTCGCGCGCCTCGATCTGCGCGAGCTCTTCCTCATGCGCCAGCACTGCGTCGGCGACCTTGCACAGGATCCTGCCGCGCTCGGTGGGCGAGGCGCGGCCCCAGGATGCCGACGCTGCTCGTGCCGCCTTCACCGCACGGTCGACATCATCGGATGTGCCGCGTGGAATTTCATCGAAGGGCTGGCCATCGGAAGGAGCGACCACCGGCAGCGTGCGGCCATCCTGAGAAGGCAGCCACTGGCCACCGATGAACATCTTTTTCATTTTTGCATCTCCGTGTTTCGAATTCTTGAACCCTCACGCAATGTACGCAGCTTGTACCGGCAACGGAATTGGAATTGCAGCAACAGCGCCTTGCGCGCTGTGCAAACCGAGGCCTTTCAGGCGACAATGCCGCCCACCATGCTCCCCGACCTCGACTCCCTGGCCCTGTTCGTGCAGACCGCCGAAATGGGTAACCTGACCCGTGCGGCCGAAGCCAGCCACATCACGGCACCGGCGGCAAGCCGGCGCTTGGCACTGTTGGAGCATCAGTTCAAGACGCCACTGTTCGAGCGTCATTCGCGCGGCCTGCAGCCTACGGCGGCGGGCGAGCGACTGCTGGTGCTGGCGCGCGAACTGATCTCCAGCGTCCATCACATGCGCTCCGAAATGGCCAACTACGCATCGGGCCAGCATGCGGTGTTGCGCGTGCATGGCAACACATCGGCGATGGCGCAGTTCCTGCCCGGCGACGTGGCCAGCTTCGAAGCCAATCGCCCACACGGCATCCGGGTCACACTCGAAGAGTGCTGGAGTGACGAGGCCGTAAGGCGCGTGCGCAGCGGCACTGCCGACCTTGGCATCGTCGTCGAAGGTTGCGACCTGTCCGGCCTGTGGCACCAGCCGTATCGCAGCGACCGGCTGGCTGCCGTGCTGCGCGCCAGCGATCCTCTGCAAGGGGACAGCATCTCGTTCGCCGAATTGCTGGAACGCGATCTGGTGGGCCTCGAAGGAGGCAGCACGCTGACCCGCCTGATCACCGCGCAGGCCACGCAGGCGATGCGACCGATGGCCTTGCGCGTGCAGGTTCGCAGTTTCGAGGCAGTTTGCCGTGCCGTGGAAGCCGAACTTGGCGTCGGCATCCTGCCCGCGAATGCCGCCAACAGCTTCGCACACGCGATGAAACTGCGCGTGCTTCCGCTGTCCGACGAATGGTCATTGCGGCGCATGCTGGTGTGCGCGCGCAGCGAGCCAGCCGCGGACACGCCACTGGCCCTGCTGGCAAGTCACCTGAAATCCTGCGCCGACAGCTACAACGCGCAAGCCTGACGACAGGGTCAGGCCGGCGCCACGAAGGGCATCGTCTGCGCGAACGAGGGACGTTCGCGGACCGCTTCCGACAAGGCCTTCAGGTTTGGCGTCGGCGGGAACCATGGCTGATCGCTGTAGCGCATCGCCTGATAGTCGTGAAACACCACCGAGCAGATGATGTCGAGCGTCGGCGCCTTGCTGCCCGGCTGCGAACCTGCCATCTGCGGCACCAGCATTTCCAGGCTCTGCGCGCACTCGATCATTGTGCGGCGACGACGCAGGCCGACCGGCGTCTCGTCAAACAAGACTGGCGCCGTGACCTTGCGCGTGATGATCGTGTGTACCGATGCATCGATGCCACCTAGCGCGATGCCGGTGCGTGAGAACACGCCGGCCGCCTCGACCGCGTTGTTCCCGACCAGGCTGGGCCAGGCCGGAGAGGGCCGGACTATTTCCAGCCATTGCGCGATCAGCAGGCTGTCGGACAGTATCGTCCCATCATCCAGTATCAGGACCGGCACGCGAGTGGCGACATTTGCCGCGCGCAGGCGCGCATCGTCAGCCCACGGGTCTACTAGCGTGGGTTCGACCGCAAGGCCTTTCTCTATCATCGCAATGCGCGCGATGCGTACGAAGGGTGACGTGGTGTTGGCCAGCAGTTGCATGCAAAAGTCTCCTCGGTACTTGACAGGTCAGGCGGCCACGACGTCAAAGCCCAGGCGCGGGAAATGAATGTGCAGGTCGCCCGCCTGCGGATCATGACGGTGGATCACGATCTCGCTGTCACCCGCGGCCACCAGCTTGCCCTGCACCGGAACGCGCGCATTGTCATCGGGCGTGATCACTACCGCAGTGCCGGCCTTCAGGCCGCCCGGGTCGCCGTTCGGATCGAGATGGGTCGGCTTCGACGGCGTGGCGGCACGAGCGACCTCGAACGCTTCTTCGGCGGTCATCGGCGTCGATTCGCTGTGACCATACGAGGCGATACGATCGAACCACGGCACCAGCGGCGCCAGATCGAGCAAGGCATCCACTTCCGGCGGGCAGTTTTTCCGCAGCAGGAAAATGGTCTGCCAGCAGGCGAAGTCGGCTGCGCTGGGCTGGTCGCCAAACAGGAAAGGCCGCTTCGTCAGCGCCTGCTTCAGCCAGCCGAGCTGCGCGCGCACGAATTGCAGATGCTGCCCGAATTGCGGCGCCATCGCGTCTTTCGAGATGTCGATGCCCAGATAGCCTTCCTTGCGGTCCTTGATGAACTCCGGCGGAATGTGCTCGCCGATGTAATGCACCAGAACGCCGATGACGGGAATCCACATCTGCCGCTCCCACGCAAAGCCGAGCCCCTGCGCGACGCCCTCGCTGCCCGGCGGATAAAAGCTCGGTGCAGGCTTGATGCGGTCAAGTGCAGGCAGGATCACATTGGTGTCGCAATAAATGTCCGCGCCGACCTGCAGCACCGGCGCGCGGCGATAGCCACCCGTCAACGGGCTGAGCAGCGGGCGCGGCGGCAAGCCGGCGATCTCGACCGAGCGCCAGCTCAGTTGCTTGCGCCCGAGAGCGATGCGCACCTTTTCGGAGAAGGTCGAAAACGGATAGTGATGCAGGATGATGTCGCTCATGGTTTTGTCTCCTCGGAGTCTGTTTTTGGTTTGTTTTTTTGGGTTGTTGATTCGCTTTGTCGTGCTCAGTACATGATGTGGCCGCCATCGACCACGATGGTCTGGCCTGACACGAAGGCCGACAGGTCCGACAGCAGATAGAGCGCGGTGCCGACCAAGTCGTCCGGTCGCTGTTCGCGAGAGATCGCGCGCGCCTTCAGGAAGCTTTGCTGCCATTCGACCGGCCGGTTCTTGGTAGCGTCGGTCAGCACGAAGCCCGGCGCGATCACGTTCACGCGGACGTTGTGCGCGCCGCACTCCTTGGCCAGCCCCTTGGTCATCGACAGCACCGCGCCCTTGGTCGCGACATAGTGCAGGTAGCCCGGCTGGCCGGCCACGGCCACCACCGAAGCAATGTTGACGATGGCGCCGCTGTTCTGCGCACGCATTGCAGGCATCACCGCCTTGCAGCATTGCCATACGCCCTTGACGTTGACCTCGAAGATCCGGTCCCACTGCGCAGGATCGAGTTCTTCGAACGGCGTCAGCTTCACCTCGCGAAAATACGCGGCGTTGTTGACCAGCCCGTCGATGCGGCCAAACTGCTTCAGTGCGGCGTCGGCCATCGCCTGCACCGATACGTTGTCTGCCACATCCACGCGAACCGCGAGCGCCTTGCCGCCGGCGGCCTCGACCGCGGCGACGGTCTCCTGCGCTTCGTTCATGTCGGCGACGACGACATTCGCGCCTTGCGCCGCAGCGGCCACGGCAAACGCCTGTCCGATGCCGGTCGCCGCGCCGGTGACGATAATGGTGCGGCCAGCAAGAAGATCATGGGTAGTCATGGGAAATCAGCCTTTCAATGTGTGAGATAAGCAAAAGGGAAAGCGGTGGCAGTCGCGCGTCGCAGCCGGTCGATCAGCCATTCGTCGAGCAGTCCGCGCGGACGTCAGTGGAGGAATAGCGCGACCACACCGCCAAAGAGCACCATGCGCCAGATCGCGAACTGCGCGGTCAATTGCAGCAGTACGAGATCGAACAGCGCGCCCAGCAGCGGGCCCAGCACGGAGGCCATGCCGCCGACTAGCGCGTAGCCAACTGCATGAATGCCGAGCATCGGGTCAAAGGCCGCCGGACCGAGGAAAGTCAGGTTGTGCGCAAACAGTCCGCCGGCCAGCGCCGCCAGCGCGCCGGCGACGCTGAACACGCCGATGCGCAAGCCGTCCACCGGCACACCCTGCGCGCGCGCCAGTCCTTCGTCGAAGCCGATTGCGCGGGTGAGCAGCGCGATCCGCGTGCGCGACAACAGCACCCAGGCCAGCGCTCCTGCGTTTTTAATATTTGTGTACGAAATGTCGCTTCACGCAACTCCGCTGGCAATTCCAAAGTCGTTCAGGCTGCGTTGCTTGCGACTGAACGGCTGGCTTGACAGAGGCGCAAGGCTGGATTCGCGCAAAAGCAATGGCCTGTTGGTGCCTACAGCGGAAAATCTGCAGCGTACAGAAACAGGAGAGACCATGCTAAGCAACGCCGCCGAGAAAGATATGTCCCGCCCCCTCGATGGGTTGCTGGTCATCGCGCTCGAACAGGCCGTGGCAGCGCCGTATTGCAGCAGCCGCCTCGCCGATGCCGGGGCGAGAGTGATCAAAATCGAGCGTCGCGAGGGTGACTTCGCGCGCGGCTACGACAAGGCCGTACATGGCGAGTCGTCGTACTGGGTATGGCTGAATCGCGGCAAGGAATCGATCGCGCTGGACATCAAGGACCCCGCCGACCTTCAACTGCTCGAGCGCATGCTGGCCAGCGCCGATGTCTTTATTCAGAACCTCGCGCCCGGCGCAACCGAGCGTCTGGGACTGGGCTCGGCGACGCTGCGGGAAAAGCACCCGCGCCTGATCACCTGCGATATCAGCGGCTACGGCGACGACGGCAAGCTTTTTGGCATGAAGGCCTATGACCTGCTGGTTCAAGCCGAGAGCGGCCTGGTCTCCGTCAGTGGCGCGCCTGGAGAGTGGGGTCGCATTGGCGTCTCGCTGTGCGACATCAATTGCGGCCTGAATGCGCTGGTCGGCATCCAGCAGGCGCTGCTGCAGCGCGAGCGTACCGGACAGGGCTCAGGCATCAAAGTGTCACTGTTCGGATCGGCAGCCGAACTCATGTGCGTGCCTTATCTCCATGCCCGCTACGGCGGCAAGGCGCCGGAGCGCGTGGGATTGAGGCATCCGTCGATTGCGCCCTACGGCGCGTTTACCTGCGCGGATGGCCGCGACATCGTCATCTCCATCCAGAACGAACGTGAATGGGCAGACTTCTGTACCGGAGTACTGTTGCGTCCGGAATTGCTGGAGGATCCACGCTGCAGGGACAATGCGACGCGGGTGGCGAACCGCGATTTCGTTGATGGAATGGTGGCCGAGATTTTCGGCCAAGCGTCCAGCGCCAGTATGGTCGACCGGCTGATTGCGTCTCAGACGGCATTCGCGAACGTGAATTCGGTGTATGACCTGATCGACCACCCACAATTGAGAACCAGGCCTATGCCAGTGCAGGGGCGCTCGGTTCAGATTCCAGTCTCCCCGTGGATTTCACCATGGGATCAGGAGCGCTTCGATAAAGCGCCTGAACTGGATGCGCACGGGCAGAAGATACGTGCGGAATTTTCAACTCCGTGCGCATCGAAGCTTGGTGCTGCCGAAACTGCGTCTTGATGAGCTCGACAGAGAACCGATCGAACAACCAGGTCACGTCCTGGTTTCAATTCGATTCTAGTCAGGACATCGGCCAGGATTAACAAAGCCATCGCGTTGCAGTCGCCGAACATCCAGCGCCCGCATGTTGCTTGTCGTGTCCTTTCCGCCTTGCCCGCGCCCGCTACCAAAGCCGCCAACTTGAGGGCATAGCGGGGATTTTTCGGGTTAAGGTAATCGGGTGCATTGGTTGCCGTCGGGAAGAAAAAGCCAGTGCGGATACCTCTGGTTTCCAGCCATTGCCGCAGAGATTCGACGTCTACCCTCGACTCGACAAGGTTTATCGAATCCTCTATTTCGCCGCACAGCATTCGGTTCGGCATGAGCTAGCTGACGCTCGATCCAGTCAGAGGAAAACCCCAACTCATTCAGCCGGGTGCTGCCAGTGGTGCGGGTGGCATGTGGGCCGATCTCGGCGGAATCGAGAGGGCGCTTGTGCTGGGTCTTGTTGGCCGGTAATGCCTTGCGCACCGGATAGACCGGGTCGGACTCTGCCCGAAGAGTGGATACCGCCAATTCAAAGACCCCAGACATTGTGCGCTTGGCTTCCGTCGCAACGGTCAAGCCGTTCTTCTTTGCCGACGTGTTCAGCACATCCAAAATGTGCGCCGGAGTGATGCTCTTGGCCGGCAGCGATCCGATCTTCGGGAACACCACGCGGGTAAGCATGTCCAGCCGCCGCTTCTTGGTGATTTCTTCCCAATCTTTCAAGGCCAGCCATTCATTCGCTACAGCCTCGAAGGTTGTGGCGCTTTCCTGTTCTCGCTTGATGCGCTCAAGCTGCCGATTGTGCGCCGGGTTGATTCCCTGCTTGACCAGCGACCGCGCCTTGATGCGTTCATCCCTCGCTTCGGCCAGGGTAAATCGCCGCCCGGCCCGCCTTGCCTGCCCCTCGTCCTGAGTTTCGCCGCTGGGTGCAACGGCGTAGTCGCCGATGGCAAAGATGCTTTCCTTGGCGACATCGCCTTCGCGCAACTCGAAGCGGTAACGCCACGCCTTCACCCCGTTGGGTTTGATCTCCTGATACAGCCCCTTGCCGTCCGACAGCTTGTAGGGCTTGTCCTTGGGCTTTGCAGTGCGGCATTGGGTATCGGTCAGCATGGCCATATCTCCGGTGTTCGAGCCATACCTGGTTTTTTGATACCCGGTTTATACCCGGCTTGCAACGGATCAACGCGGATCAACAAGGAACAAAAAACCCCGCAAGCACTGAGCTATACGGGGTTCTTCCTGTCCGGTGAAATCCGCCGGAATCCGAAGTTTTGTTCAGACGTTGAACAGGAAGTTCAGTACGTCTCCGTCCCTGACGACATATTCCTTACCCTCAGCGCGCATCTTGCCAGCCTCCTTTGCGCCTTGTTCGCCTTTGTGAGAGATGTAGTCATCGAAGCTGATTGTTTGCGCACGAATGAAGCCGCGCTCGAAATCGGTGTGGATCACACCTGCCGCCTGCGGCGCGGTGTCGCCTTGGTGAATGGTCCATGCACGGACTTCTTTGACGCCGGCAGTGAAGTAGGTCTGCAGCCCCAGCAGACTGAACGCGGCGCGGATCAGGCGGTTCAGGCCAGGCTCTTCCATGCCCATGTCAGTCAGGAAGGCTTGCTTGTCCGCTTCTTCCATGTCGGCGATCTCGGCCTCGATGGCGGCGCAGATCGCCACGATGGGGGCATGCTGCGCTTGCGCATACTCGGAAAGCTGATCCAGCAGCGGATTGTTGGTGAAGCCCGTATCAGAAACGTTTGCTACATACATCGCCGGCTTGGCCGTGATCAGGCACAGCGGCTTTAATAGTGCCAGTTGCTCTTTGTCGAGGCCCATCGCTCGCACGGGCTTGGCATCATTCAGATGCAGCTGCACTTTTTCCAGCAGCGCGACCAGTGCGGCCGCATCCTTATCACCGGAGCGGGCTTTCTTGACCTCACGCTGAGTGGTTTTTTCGACAGTGCTCAGATCAGCTAGCGCAAGCTCAGTCTGTATCACCGCGATATCGTCCAGCGGGCTGACCTTGCCGGCCACGTGCACGACGTTCGGATCTTCGAAGCAGCGCACAACATTGACGATCGCATCGGTCTCGCGAATATGTGCAAGGAACTGATTGCCCAGGCCTTCGCCCTTGGAAGCGCCAGCGACCAGCCCGGCGATATCGACGAACTCGACCGTGGCGGCGACTATACGTTCTGGCTTGACGATGTCTGCCAGCTGCGCAAGCCTGGAATCAGGCACCTCGACCACGCCGACATTCGGCTCGATAGTGCAAAAAGGGTAGTTTTCAGCCGGTATGCCGGCCTTGGTCAGGGCGTTGAACAGAGTCGACTTGCCGACATTCGGCAGGCCGACGATGCCGCACTTGAGGCTCATGATAATCCTTGCACTGTAAACCTGCGATTATAGCGCCCGGGCCTGTACCGGCTGCTGCTGGCGGCGATTGCTATTGCGGACTCACGCAGCGGCGAAACGGGTGTTCAACGCGTGCCAGACTGCAGGCAGATTGGATTTGCGCAGCAGTTTGTAGTTTTCATTCGCCAGCGCGCCGTGTGCGCGCACCCGACTACCTTTGATGGTGGTAAACCAGAGAGGTATGCGATCTCGTACGAGGCAGTGCAGAAGGAATTTCTCGGCATGCAGCGAGCGAGCAGACTGCTTGCAGTAATTCACCGCATGATCTACACGCTCTGCATAAGCGCGTGCTGCTTCAGCGGTAGTGGCAATCGCGAATCGATCGTTGCAGCCGCTCCACCCTTGCCACAGCGGTACGCAGAGTCCAGATTTTTGGTGGCGCGCGATGCGTTCAAGCACAGGCTGAAAACTTTCGTGATAGAGCAGATCAGGTCGCAGAAAAAGATAAGCATCTGCCCGCCAATCGCGTGCTGCCAGCCAGCCCTGCTTGAGTGAGTGCAGTTCATGAATCAGATTGCGTAATGATGCAAAATCATCATTCCACGGATCACCGAAGGTTTTCAGTGTGTCGTAATGGTTTTTTTCCAGGCATTCGCCGGGCGGCTCCAGTGAAAGCCAGTCACTTTGCAGTAGCTGGTGTTCGGTGCTGTCGAGCTGGCCTATTTCTCCGCTACGGGGATTGTTGATCGTTTTCTGGTCGAACAGATGCGTGAACACTCGTACCTCACCGAATGCTCTTGACGGCGCAATCACATTCTCGCGGATGGAGTCTATCGTATGCGACAGCGAGCGCGAGATACCTCGAAAACAGACGGCGATCTTCATGCTGAGCTTACCAACCTTCGTTAATCAGGCTGCAGATTCTCTCAACATCCTCGGCACGCACACGGGGATGCAGTGGGAGTACCAGATATCGGTCCTCCACCTCATCCATGTTGGGTAGATCATTGCAGCGGCCGCCGAGTACCGAGTAGCGATCATTACGATAGTGGACTTGGCCTGATTCGATGCCGTTCTCACGCAAAAACTTCATCAGGCCAAGGCGATCCTCGTCGACGATGATGGTCAGCAGCCATGCACTCGTAAAATAGTCATCGGTTTCGGCATGACCAACCAAGCGCGCGCGTGATGTTTTCAGGTGAGTTTCGTAGGTTTTGAATAACTCGTTCCGGCGACGGATCACGTCTTGAATGGCGGTCAGTCCGGCCAGCCCAATGCCGGCAGCGATATCGGTCATCTGATATTTGTAGCCGACTTCGACGATATCGTTTTCCCAGATGCCGCCTTGTTTGGCGGAGCGGTCGATGCCGAACCAGCGCAAGCGTTTGGCTTTGTCCAGGAGGGAGGTATCGCGAATGGCGAGCAAGCCACCATCGCCGGTGGTCAGTGTCTTGATCGCCTGAAATGAGAAGATCGTGAAATCGGCACAAGTACCGGACATCCGGCCTTTGTAGGATGATCCGATGGAATGTGCAGCATCCGAGATCAGTTTTAGCCCGTGCTCCCGGCAGAGGGCGTTAAGCGCATCATAATCGCAGGGTACGCCACCATAGTCGACACAGACAATTGCCTTGGTTTTTGGCGTGATCTTGCGTTTGACGTCGGCCACGGAAATATTCATGGTGTCCGGATCGATATCGGCAAATACGATTTTCGCACCGATATAGAGCAGCGGTATATTCGTTGCTGTACAGGTGAATACAGGCACGATCACTTCATCGTCGGCTGTCACATCGGCCAGTAGATAAGCAAGATGTAATGCATCAGTTCCCGAGCCCACGGCCAGTGCGCGGTGCTGACCGAGAAACATGTCTTCGAATTTTTTTTCGAATAAATCAACCTTCGGACCCTGGCCGATCCATCGACCTGATAGCGTATCTGTCACCTCGGCGATAGCTTCCGGAGGAACATAAGGATAAAACAGAGGAATGCCATCGCTTGCGTCAAGCAGAGGGAATTCATTCATTGGCTGGTTTTTTGTCATCGCGCGCTCAATATCCGGTGACTCATGCGGGTGTTCGGCCGGCGGATCCACCAATTTATCGGTATTACAATTTATTATGTAATTGTGCTTGATGTCAGCTTTTTTTACCTGAATTAAGGCTGACTAAAACCTGACAAAATGTAGAAGCAATTGCATATAGATAAAATGGACTGATTATCGATCATCACTCGATAAGTAATGAATCTTCATCACGATTGTTGTTGCAGTGCATAGCGCATCGAAAAGATTTTTCCGTCCTTGAATAAGTGCGCAACACGCGCCAAGAAATTGGCGATGAGAGGGGCCCTGACGTCGGCCGGAGAGATTTTGTGGCGGGATGTCAGAGAGACGGCAGCAGGCCGCTCTCGCGTCGGGGTGGACTCAGCTATTGGGTCCGAGATCGGGATGTGAGCTGTTGTCGGCAGTACCGACGACCTTGACTTCAGGCGCGTTGATGCTCTTGGTGCGGAACCATACATCGGCCATCAATGCCGTGCTGCCATCGGTACTGGTGTAGCTGCTCACCAGCGCGACCTTGTTGCCGTTCTCCACCGCTGAAGAAGCCTTGGGGTTGAGCCGCATCGACGTGACACCGACGTCGGCCAGCGACAACAGTTCGCCGGCATCGGTACGACCATCGCCATTCTTGTCCAACCAGACTTTGAGCTTGTCCCAGG
>Ga0315902_10002126_pt1 | contig 31356 bp, 29 predicted proteins | sample LakEriMetagenome_9_FD_203523 | JGI IMG/M metagenome (GOLD analysis project Ga0315902, IMG submission 203523) | Freshwater fungal communities from buoy surface, Lake Erie, Ohio, United States - Buoy 12 MA117 | ecosystem: Environmental > Aquatic > Freshwater > Lake > Lake biofilm | place: USA...
AGAATTTCAGTCGGAAGAAAAATTCGATATCATTTATTACGATGCCTTCGGACCTCGCGTAGAGCCGGGATTGTGGACGTTGGAGCGCATGCAACAATGTTTCAATTTGTTGAATGAAGGAGGCGTGTTCGTTACCTATTGCGCGAAAGGCGAAGTGCGTCGCAATCTTCAAGCGGCGGGGTTTGTTGTTGAGCGATTGGCCGGACCTCCAGGTAAAAGGGAGATGTTAAGAGGAGGTAAGAGAAGTTAAGAGAAGGGAAGAATGTCTTTCAGACGAATGCCCTTCGGGCGAATGCTTCGCGAATGTCTTCGACTTTAATGAAGAGTTAAGAAGTTATGAAAATTCATTCTCATTCTCTTTGTGTTTCTCATTCTATTTTGCACCTATTTCCGGCTATACGGTCCAAGCTTTTCGCGTCGCTCAAAGGCTTTCCACTTTTATCCGGGGTATGGAAGAATTGTTTTGAACAATTAATTTCTCAGATTTTCTTTTAATTACTTTTATTTAATCGCAACAGACTTTCGCTTATCTCGCTTTGTTGGCATGCATTGGGTAGGTTTGTAGCGTTAGCTACCAGATAAAACAAAAGAATGAAACAGACAGTAAAAGAGAAAAGAATCATTAAGGAAATTAATCAGCTAGTTCCAAGTGTGACGATTAATTCTGCAAGAAAAGGTAATGTTAATGAGGTTAATCAAGCTCATTTTTTCATTCCAACTGACAATAAAAATTTAGAACACAGTGAATATTTTTATAAAGGTCGTTTGCGCTTCATTCATTTTACAAACTTGATTGCTATTCAGTCCATAATCACAGATCGTAACCTTCGACTTTACAACCTTCGTAACCTAAATGATTCAAGAGAATATTCTTTTACAGGGGACTTGATCACTACAGATGCTGACAGGCGAAAGGATGCAAAAGATAATTTTTACTTGTTATCAATGTGTGAAAAATCTTTATTGACGAGCAAAGACACAAAAGAGATTGAATTTAACATGTGGCGGCTTTATGGAAATAATGGAGAAGGGGTAGCCATTGAATTAAGTTTTGACGAAAGTCAGCCTGTGAATTGGAATGATTATTTTCTCTCCAAAGTTCTTTATGGTGCTTCATCAAAGACAAATCTTAAAGGGTTAAACAAACTTCAATCACAACTTGAAAATTCTAAGCCCCAAGTTTCTGTTGACTTAGGTCAAATAGTTTGCTTTCATAAATCTCGGTTATTTAAACTTGAACAAGAAGTACGGTTACTCTTTGATCATAGAAAAATTAAAACGGTTGGACCGACTACTTACTCATTTAAAAACGAGGTTACATCACCAATTATTCGAACGGACATTTCCAAGTCTTCAAATAGGACGCACACAATAAAGTATTTAGAACTTCCAATTTATCACTCAAAGTTTAAATCTATTTCGGACGAAGCAAAAATCCCCATTCCGAAAATTGAAAAAATTATTTTAGGTTATCAATTTAAAGACAACTTTGAAACCGTTGCAAATCATTTAAAAGACTTGTGCAATAAACAACTTGGCTATGTGCCTAAAATTGAGAAATCACGACTAACAAAATGGTATCACGATTCTCAATAAAGTTTAACACAAATTCAGATGGCCAACATTTTGGACGGACCAATGGAATATGGTCCTAAGAGCGTGCAACCACCTCCAAAGCAAACACCAAAGGCATTTTATTTCCGAAATGCTTGACACGGAATTTGCCAGGTTCGAATTCTTCGGCGTGTTTGAAACAGGCATACGGAGAATAATCGAATTCTTGAAATTGAGTCAGCTGAAGGCCTTGTCCAAGAAGCGATGTAAGGACTTCGCTGGTGGAATGATTCCAATAAGCACACGTGATTTCAATGTCGGATGTGGGATCGGCGTAAGTGCCGGTGCTGGTTTCGATGTCCGGTCCGGCATTGAAGTAATTGTATCCCAGCGTTTGAAAGTCATTGTCGAACATCCACATGACCGGATGAAATTCAACGAAAATAAATTTGCCTGAAGGCTTCAAGAAATGAGAAACAACGTCCGCCCAACGATTTAAATCGGGCAACCAACCAATGGTACCGTAACTGGTGAACACGATGTCGAATTTTTTGTCGAGGTGATCCTTCAAATCAAACACATTGCAACAAACGAATTCTGCATTCAAATTCATTTGTGTATTCAGCTCTCTCGCTTTTTCAATGGCCGTGTCAGAAAGATCCACTCCCGTTACTTCAGCGCCCATGCGCGCTAACGAGAGCGAGTCTTGTCCGAAGTGACATTGCAAATGCAAGATAGATTTACCGCGAATGTCGCCAAGCAAATTCAATTCAATTTCATTCAACGAAGTTTTTCCATTAAGGAATTCTTCTAAAAAATAAAAATCAGATTTCATGTGAACAGCAACACGCTTGTTCCATGAGGTTCTATTCATTTCAAACAATTCACTCTGTTCCATTATCCAATGCGTTTAACAACACTTGTACTTATTTTTTCATAGAGCTGATGCGGATGTTGCGTGCGCCAATTCACTTCGTTCAAATTTCCACCTGAAACGAAATATTGATCAATGTAAGCCTTTGAAAAATCTTCCAACACGTGATCTCTAAAATTCACCAAGGCAATCCAACCATCGTCATCGTTCACATCTTCAAACCACTCTTCGTAATAACAATCGTCGCTCGTGTGGAAGTTCAACACATTTTCTCCAATGAAAATGAATTTCGTAATTCCTTCGTTTATTAAATGGTCGGCGAATTCTCTTTTCAAAAACATAATGTCGTTGTACAACAAATCATTCCATTCACCAATCAATTCAACTATCGCATAACCCTCGCCGTAGTGGGCGAAGAGCAGTTTCACGAACAGCGTCTGACTGCCAATGTTGTCCCACTGAGGATGAATATAAAAATCGTAAATCTTGTTGCTGAATTCGAATTCAGAATACTCCTGATTGTAAAACGGAGAAAGCTCATCTTCCTCAGCGCAATACAATCCCCTCCAATTATAATAAGGCTCTAACGTGTGCATGTTATTTTTTCAACGAATCAACGGCGAATCTAACGCTTCCTTCTTTCAACAAAAGTGCTTTCGCTTCTTCTGCATTCAACCCTGTTTCTTCCATTACCATGCGCGTTCCGCGATCGACCAATTTGAAGTTGGAAAGCTGCATGTCTACCATCTTGTTTCCTTTCACATGCCCGAGTTGAATGAAGGTGCATGTGGTAAGCATGTTCAACACTAATTTCTGCGCGGTTCCACTTTTCAGTCGCGTACTTCCCGTAACAAACTCAGGTCCCACAACCACTTCAACAGGGAATTTCGAAGCAGCCGCAACAGCTGATCCCGCATTGCAAACCACGCATCCGGTTGAAATGCCTTCTTCATTGCATTTCTTCAACGCACCAATAACGTAGGGAGTTCTTCCCGATGCAGCAATTCCAACCACCACATCGTTTTGAGTTATGTTGAAAGTCTGAAGGTCTTTCCAGCCTTGTTCTTCATCGTCTTCAGCGAATTCAACAGCTTTCCGAATAGCTCCGTCGCCTCCTGCAATGATTCCAATCACACGCCCGAAGTCTACTCCGAAAGTAGGCGGACATTCAGATGCGTCAACAATACCAAGCCTTCCGCTGGTGCCTGCGCCCATGTAAAAAAGTCTTCCGCCTTGTTTCATTTTCGAAACAATTTCAGCAATCAAATTTTCAATTTGCGGAAGCGAAGCAGCCACGGCCTCAGGAACAGAGCGGTCTTCCGTATTCATGCCTTGAAGCAATTCCGAAATGGATTTGCGTTCGAGTTCGTTGTGGTTGCTTGCAGATTCTGTTGTTGACATGGTAAATGTTTTTCACAACGAAGGTAAGAAAGGTGTTCACAACCCGTTTCATTTGAATGAAATCTTACAAGGTCATTGTCTATTTTCGAAAGTGTAAAATGCAAAAGAAATGAATAAAATTTTTTGGTTAATGCTAGTGCTTTTCACTGCCGTGACAGCCAATGCACAAACAGATTCGACCATTACGGGCGATGTAGATGTTGCTGCTAACGCAGCGAAGATGTTGAGTGCAGAGCACGAGTACATCAAAGGCAATATGCGCGGTGCCATTACCATTTATCGCGAGGTGTTGGCCAATGACCCTATGAACTACAAAGCGCAGTTGGGTGAAGCAGAGTGTTATTACAATTTGAAGAAATATCCAGATGCATTTAAGTCATTGGATAAGGCCGTAAAGATCAAAGGAACACGCACCAAAGAATTGACGTTGTTCTATGCAAAGTGTTACCACAGAACGGGAGATTTAGATCGCGCTATTTCTGAATACCAAGCGTATTTGAAATTAGAGAAGCCGAAGACATACGAGGCAGACGAAGCGAACAAATTCATTCGCGAGTGTGAATTTGCAAAGCGCAAAATAGAGAAACCGGTCGACGTAACCATCAAAAACTTAGGTGGCGCTATTAATACACGTTTGGAAGAGTATGCTCCAAGTATCACTGCCGACGGTAAGTTAATGGTGTTTACTTCACGTCGCGACAATACTACTTCTCCGCCAGAGCGCATGGGTAAGAACATCGACGAGAAAGGAGATTTCAAATTCTATGAAGATATTTATTACAGCGTTATAGATTCTGTAACTGGCGAGTGGGGCGACTGCGAGAAGTTACCCGGTTCTGTGAATACGAATTATCACGATGCTGTTTTAAGCATTGTTCCAGATGGATCTATGATCTATGTCTATAAAAACGACGGAGACAATGCAGGTGATATTTTCTTCTCGAAAAAAGGTGAAACCAAATGGCGCGAGGCCGAGCGTTTGCCTAAGTCAATCAATACAACGTTCTTCGAAGGAAGTGTCTCCCAGACTGCCGATGGAAAGAAACTGTATTTTGTTAGTGAGCGCATGGATGGAATGGGAAGAGGTGATATTTATGTTTCTGAAAAGAATGGCGCCGCTTGGGGCAAGCCGAAGAACATGGGGCCGGTAATCAACACTCCGTACGATGAGAAATTCGTATTTATTCATCCAAATGGAAAGACCTTGTTCTTCGCTTCTGCAGGACATTTGGGAATGGGTAGTTACGATATTTTCAAGACTGAATTGGTGAACGGTGTTTGGTCGAAGCCAATCAACTTAGGTTATCCGATTAACACCGTGAACGAAGAGTCTACCTTCTCACTAACTTCTGATAACAAGTTTATGTATATTGCTGCGGAGTATCCCGATTCATACGGAGATCGCGACATTTACAAAGTTGATGTTTCGCGTTACCCTGTGATGAGTGAAGGCTATGAGAAGAGCGTGTACGCTCAGTTAATTGCCATTGTGCTCGATGTGAATGGTAAAGCTTCTAAAGGTGTGAAAGTGAAAGTGGAAGATTTAGATACGGGAGAAATTCTAACCGGAGAAACCGACAAAGCGGGTTACTGCCGTGTGAACGTTCAAGGTGGAAAAACCTATGTCGTAACTGCTGAGAAAGACGGCAAGAAATTCTCTGAAGAAGTAACCATTGAAATGAAGAACAGCGGCGAGACCGTTCGTAAATGGGAAATTAGACTTTAATTCCCGAGTTGTTTGAATTGCGAAGTGAAGGATTTCAAATCCTTCCACCAAGAATAATCTTTTGCGTAGATGGCGTTCATTTGTTGGACGCCATCTTCGTTTAGAACCAGAGCGTTTTTATTCGGAGTTAAAATGCCATTTTTTATTTTCGGAAGTTGACTCGCGAATTCAGCGCTCACTTTACCGTATCCCACCCACGATTTTCTTCCAACTAAAACATGCAATGCATTCACAAAAGTTGAAATTGGTTTTGAAGTGAAAAGAACCGAAGGAAAAAGAACAAGAAGAACGAGCGAACTCACAAAGTCGAAAGCTCTTTTTTGGCGCTTGTTCAGTGTGTTGGAAATAGAATTCACGGTTACAAAGAAACCTTCTGTAGCGCTTTGTATGTGCTGACTTCCGATGATGAATAAACTTTCGGGGGGTGCAATTTTAAATTCAAGTTGAAGGGAAGAGAGCGTGCCCATTTCTGAAATAATTTCACTGCTGCTTAAATCTTTCGCGCAGAAAATGACTTCTTGAATTTTGTGAATGCGAACATATTCGAACAACGAAAGACTTCGTGCTTTCGTCGCATTCATTTGTTCGAATGAAGCAATTGGATAATCGATTTGGTGCAAGAATGTTTGAACACGTGTTCCTTCTTCTTCAGATCCAACCAAAAGAATTCTCTTTTTCGGGTTGCCTTGCCAATTCCATTTACCCGATACAAACTTGCTGTAAAGCGCATGAATAAGGGGAAGTGAGAGAATGGCAAAAAGAGAACTCAAAAGAATAACGATTCTTGAAAAACGAATCGTCTCGGGAAGAAGCGAATAAATAAGCAAGGTAATAACCGCGACAAGTAGAATCGGTTTCAACGTTCGTTGCGGAAACACAGGCTTGTCGTAAGCGCCGTTCAACCAATTTCCAATGAGCGTAAATGCGGTAATCACGCTGGCAGTAACAAGCATGAGCGTGCCATCGAAGTTCTTCGATTGCCATTGCGAATAATGGTCTGCGAAGGTGTAAATGCCGAGGCTTAAAACTGCAGCATCTGCCAAAGGAAGAACGCTGGTTGAAACAATGCGCGACACAATCGAAACCGAAGCACGCATCCACACGGCCATCTGAATGAAGAACGAAAACCATTTCGCGTGCGATGCCGAAAAATGTTTACGCGCAAAAATGATCATGGCATTGTAGAACACATACACGTAATTCAAACTGCCTTTCTTCGTGCTTTCGCCTTTGTAGTGAATAATGCTTGTTTCAGGAAAGAAGTAATTTTTCCATCCACCTTGAATAATGCGCCAGCTCAAATCAATGTCTTCTCCGTACATGAAGAAGGCCTCATCCAACAACCCCACTTGATCGAGTGCTTTTTTTCGCATGAACATAAATGCTCCTGCTAGAATTTCAATCTCGCACGTTTCATCGTAACTCAAATGTCCGAGGTAATAGCGATTGAATTTTTTGCTCTTTGGGAACAACTTCGAAATCCCGAATATCTTGTAGAAACTGGTTTCCGGAGTAGGCAGTCCGCGTTTCGATTCCGGAAGTAAAATTCCTTTTCCATCGACCATGGTAACGCCCAGTCCGCCTGCTTCCGGATGTGCATCCATGAAGTCGAGGACTTTCGAAAACGTATCTTCTTTGACAACGGTATCTGGATTTAGCAACAAGATGTATTCACCTTTGGCAATGCGCATACCTTGGTTGTTTGCCTTAGAGAATCCGGTGTTGTCTTTGTTGGCTATTAAATGAACCCAAGGGAATTTCTCGAGTACCATTTCATTCGAACCGTCAACGCTATTGTTGTCAACCACAATAACTTCAACTTCAATTCCGCGCATAGCAGCGTGAACAGAAGCGAGGCATTGTTCAAGGAAATACTTGACGTTGTAGTTGACAATGATGACGGTTAAACGCATTCGGCTAAGATACAATATCAAGAGTTTGCTTTTCCGTATGGAACGCGCTGTTGCAAACTTCTTCCCAATGTAATTTCATCGGTGTACTCCAACTCTGCACCAACCGCAATCCCGCGCGCAATAGAGGTGATGGAAACAGGAAGTGCCTGAAGTTTTTTGGAAATGTAAAACGCAGTTGTTTCTCCTTCCATAGTCGCATTAAATGCGAAAATAATTTCAGTCACGTGATCACGCTCGCAGCGTTCAATGAGGCTTTGAACGGTTAAGTCAGAAGGTCCAATTCCGTCCATCGGAGAGATAAGTCCGCCTAAGACATGATACAATCCATGAAACTGCGATGTGCCTTCCACCGCCATCACATCGCGAATGTCGGCGACCACACAAACCGTTTGCTTGTCTCTTCTGTCGTTGGCGCAAATGCCGCAAAGCAGATCGTCTGAAAGGTTGTGACAATTCGTACAGAATTGAACATGTTGTTTCATGAGTTGAAAGGAAGAAGAGAAGCGTTCCACTTCATCGTTCGAACGGCGCAGAAGATCTAGCACCAAACGAAGCGCTGTCTTGCGTCCAATGCCCGGTAAGGAAGACATTTGGTCAACGGCTGCTTCAATCCATTTCGAACTCGAATTCATAGCAGCGAAATTACATGCTGTTGTTCGAAACCTTTTGAATAAACAAAAAGACTTTTCAAAAAAATCGATTAATTGCAAAGAAAAAGACCATGTCTCCTCTGGTAATTGCATCTGTTCTGATTGTCTACTTCATTGCGCTTTTCGCAGTGGCAGTTGTGACATCTAAAAAAGCCGACAACGCTTCATTCTTCAAAGCGAATAAAAGTGCTTCTTGGGTATTGGTCGCGTTCGGAATGATTGGCACGTCGCTTTCAGGTGTGACCTTTGTTTCAGTGCCCGGAACCGTGAGCGTAGCGGGAATGCAGTATTTCACGATGGCGCTCGGATTTTTCGCAGGTTACTTCGTGGTGGCTTATGTCTTGCTGCCCCTGTATTACAAATTGAATTTGACTTCCATCTACTCGTATTTGGAACAACGCTTTGGTTCTCCGGCTTATGAGCTCGGCGCCTTGTTTTTTATTCTTTCACGAACAGTAGGCGCCTCGCTGCGCCTGTTCTTGGTGGTGAACGTCATTCAGTTTTTAATCATGGATGCGCTGGGAATTCCATTCGCGGTGACTGCCGGAATTACGCTGCTCATGATCTTGGCTTATACCTACAACGGCGGAGTGAAGACCATCGTCTGGACAGACACACTTCAAACATTTTTTATGTTGTCGGCCTTGGTGGGTTGTGTGATTTATATTTTGAATCAGCTCGGTGGCTGGGATGCCGCGTGGCAGGCCATTTCTAGCACGAAGGCAACCAGCGGATTGGATTTGGCTTATGTGTTTAACGGTGACGTGTTGCACAAGAAGTATTTCTTGAAACAGTTTTTGGGCGGGGCATTCATAACTATTGCCATGACCGGATTGGATCAGGAAATGATGCAGAAGAACATCAGTGTTTCGAATTTAAGAGACTCGCAGCGCAACATGATTTCGTTCAGTGCGGTTATGGTGATTGTAGTTGGAATGTTCTTGTTTTTAGGTGCGTTGCTCTTCGTTTACATGCAGCAGTTTCAGTTGGAAAAAGCATATACGGGTGACGCTATTTTCCCAACGATGGTTATGCAGCATATGCCTCCGATTATGGGGCTGTTGTTTATAGTAGGATTGGTGAGTGCGCTGTTTCCTTCGGCAGACGGGGCTATTACGGCATTGACGTCTTCGTTTTGCATTGACTTGCTTCGCTTTTCGAAGATGGATAAAAGTGAAGAAGAGAAAGCGAAGATTCGCAAGCGCGTGCATTTGGCGTTTACGGTTTTGTTCTTTTTCATCGTTCTTTATTTCCGTTGGTTGAATGAAAAGACGATTGTAGATCTGCTCATGGATTTAGCCGGATACACTTACGGACCTTTGCTTGGCTTGTTTGCTTTCGGCATACTTACGCAACGCGTATTGATAGGCAGCAAATGGAATGTGGTGGTGATATGTTTGCTCTCTCCGGTGCTGACTTATTTGCTTGCCTTGAATAGTAAGGCGTGGTTCTTCGGCTACGAAATGGGAGCGGAGAATCTTATTGTGAATGGTGCTATAACGTTCGGCTTACTTTACTTGCGAAGCAGTTCGCGTCAAAATCTTGCGTAGCATCTTTCGCTAGAATCTTGTGAAACATCTTTCGCTAGAATCTTCGACTTCGTCGATTAGATGCATTTGAAATAATCAAATGGCTCTTTGCAATCTTCGCATTTGTAGAGCGATTTGCAGGCGGTGCTTCCGAATTGAGAGACCATAGCGGTTTGCGAAGATTTGCAACGCGGGCAGCGCACGTCGCGCAGTTTACCCATGAGAAGGTTTTTATCTGCGCTGCCCTTTTGCGGCGGCGCAATGCCATACGCTTCCAACTTAACACGTGCTTCTTCGGTCATCCAGTCTGTTGTCCAGGCCGGAGAAAGAATCGTCTTCACATCGAAATCTTCAACATGCATTTCCACCAACATTTCGCGAACGTCTTGCTCTATGGCGTGCATCGCCGGACATCCCGAATAGGTTGGTGTAATTAAAACAATAACTTTGTTGTCTTCAAGCTGAACATCGCGCACAATGCCCATTTCAACCACATTCAAGACGGGAATCTCGGGGTCTTCCACTTCTTTGAGAAACTCCCAAATTTCTTGAATCGAGTAACTCATTTTACCACTTTGAATTCGGGTAGGTTCTTTGAAGAAACTGCATTTCGCTCAACAGATGACCCAAATGTTCGGTGTGCTTTCCTTCGCGTCCGCCTTTGTGCATCCATCCTGAAACAGGCATTTGCAGAGTGGCTTCATTCAAAGTTGCTTGAACATTTTCCATCCAAGTTTGATGGAGGCTTTCAACGTTTGGACAAATGCCTGTTGCTGAAAGATCGGTATCGTTTGCATTTGGAATAAACCACTCACCTGTGTAATTCCAAATGTCGTTTACTGCTTTTTGAATGCGCGCATGACTTTCTTCCGTTCCGTCGCCCATGCGCAAAACCCAGTCGCGGCCGTGTTGCAAGTGGTAACGAACTTCTTTCACAGACTTCAATGCAAATTCTTGAAGAAAGGTGTTACTCGATTTAGAAAGTTCAATAAGATATAAGTTGTACCATTCAGAATACAAATACTGACGAGCAATGGTAAAGGCGTAGTCTCCGTTTGGAAGTTCCAACGCCAAGAAATTTTTGTAATTCCATGCATCGCGAAGGAATGCCCAGTCGTCTTCTGTTTTGGTATCTCCGCTCGCTTCTGCTAAATGCTTGAAAAGTAACGTTGCCTGACCAATGTAATCCAACGCCATATTGCTTAATGCAATGTCTTCTTCCAACACAGGTCCGTGGCCGCACCATTCCGAAAGGCGCTGTCCGAGTATAAGGTTGTTGTCTGCTAAATGCAGCGCTAATGCTTCTTCTTTCTTCATGATTACATGTGTCCGATTTCGTCAGGGATGTCGTAAAATGTTGGGTGACGATAAACTTTGTCGTTTGCTGGATCGAACATAGCGTCTTTGTCTGCCGGAGCAGAGGCTGTGATTTCAGAACTTGGAACTACCCATATGCTAACGCCTTCCATGCGACGCGTGTAAACGTCACGTGCATTTTCGATTGCCATTTTAGCATCTGCTGCATGTAAACTTCCAACGTGTTTGTGCGCTAATCCGCTTTTGCTGCGGATGAATATTTCCCATAAGGGCCAGTTCGACTTACTCATAATTTCTAATTCTTGCAACGAATTTAATCCGATTCGCGTGTACAAAAATCAGTTTCCATAATAATTCTATATTTGTGAGGAAAATCATCACCCCAATTCTATGTCGAATCTTTCTGTAGCCGAGTTCCAACAAGTGTTTCCCGAGATATACGAGCGTAGCACGGTAGAGGTTATTTTAGAAACAGCCAAGTTGAAAAAACTGCGCGCCGATGATTGGATGGTAGACATTGGAGATCCGATTGTGTATATGCCATTATTGTTGAAGGGACAATTACGTATTCTTCGTGAAGATGAAGAAGGGCATGAGTTGTTGCTCTATTACATTCGTCCAGGCGAGACTTGCGCCATGTCGCTTACCTGTTGCAGCGGAAATGCTGTGAGCAATGTTCGTGCTGTAGCAGAAGAAGACACCGAGTTGTTGCTTTTGCCCATTCAGATTATTGATGAATGGACCACGAAGTATCCTTCCTTCAAATCATTTATTCTTAAAACCTATCAGAAGAGATTCGAAGAATTGCTGAATACCATTGATAGTATTGCCTTTCATAACCTCGATGATCGCTTGTCGCAATTGCTGAAGCAGAAATCAGAGAAGGAGGGAAGTGAACTGAAAACGACACACCAAGAATTAGCAAACCAGTTGAATTCTTCCCGCGAAGTTATTTCCCGTTTGCTCAAGCAAATGGAGCGAAAAGGAAAAATTCAAATGGGAAGAAACAAGATTACTCTTTTATAATTCTTTGCGTTACGTTTCCGTCTTTGCTTGTTAGTTTAACCAAATACATTCCAGCTGGAAGGCTTGATAAATCAAGTGTTTTCTTTTTGCTGAGGAATGCGTCTTCCAAAACTGTTTGTCCGGAAATTGTCATCACAGTCAGCTCTTTTCTTCCACCTAAATCTGCATTGATTTGAATAAAACCGGTCGTTGGATTCGGGAATATTTCAATTTGTTCCATTAATTCATTCACACCAACTCCGCATTCACCCGCGGTGTAATGCACTATGCCGTGGAAATAGATTGCTTCGCAAGAATTTCCATAAGTGACACCGTCACAACCACAAACTGGATCGTAAATCGTTAAGCAACCAATGTTTGGATTTATGAGTGAAGAATCCACGCAGACTCCTGAGGACGCACAATTGCTGAGGCATTCTTCGAGTGTACTATAGAATGAAGTTGAGTAATCAATGTTTCCTACAATGTATCCGCATCCGCTATAACCCGAGCATGAAGTTCCGTTTGAGGCAAACCCCATGAACATATCACACATGCCGAAATCTACAGCAGATACATCGCTACATGCTGGAGCTTGTTCATTACAAACTCCATCTGTGTAACTGAGGACACCACCGTAGTATGTGGCTTCACACGCATTGGAATAAGTCACATTGTTACATCCACAAACAGGCAACCAAATCATGGGGCAGAGGGTGGTTGGGTCAATCAATGTTGAATCAACACATTCCAAAATAACGACGGTATCTCCTAGGCATTGGCTATTGCATGCATAAGTTGAAGTGAAGAATCCAGCCGTGTAGTCTATTCCATCTGTACCAATGTATCCGCAACCGCTCAGCGAAACACAACCGCTGTCGGTAAGAGCTATTCCCAAAGGCATAGCACATTCACCGAATCCTACACCTGCCGGAATGGGAAGGCACGGAGAAGTAGTGCACTCTCCGTCGGTCCAAGCGGTAACTCCGCCGTAATTCACCGCTTCGCAAGAATTGGAATAGGTGTTTCCATCACACCCGCATACGGGAGCCCAGATCGCAGGGCAAATAGCGTTCAGATTTATAAGTGATTGGTCTATGCATTGAGCAGATCCGAGAAAGGAAGAGATCGAAAAAAGAATTGCGAAAATGTATTTCATGATACAGAGATAAACTGTTGGGGTAAAAGGTTGTTTGAGTTGAAAAATAAAAGCCCTTTCGGGCTTTTACATATTAGTCTTCGTCTTCGTCCGAATCATCAGTGTCGTCTGCAATGTCGTCGTTGTCATCATCATCATCGTTATCATCGTCATTCGAGTCGTCATCTGATTTGAATCCATCAATGTCATTCAAATTCAAACCGTCGTCATTTCCTTCTTCCTCATCGACCTTCATATTCTTGTCAATCTTGAACAAGTAAATGGTGTCTTCCGTGCGGATTTCAAGAGCTTTAATAAATTCACCTTTTGGAGTGGTGAAAGAAACTAAATGTTCATTTTCGAAACCGTTCGGATAAGCAGCTTCAATCAATGCAGCATGCTCGTCAGTAATGCTGTTGTAATCTTTAATAACGCGTTTCATAATTCAAAAAAAACTCTTAGTGATTTAATAGCCAAGCAAAAATAAGAGGAGCAACAATAGTTGCGTCACTTTCAATAATAAATTTAGGAGTGTTAATGTCTAATTTACCCCAAGTAATTTTTTCGTTTGGAACTGCACCGCTATACGATCCGTAACTGGTGGTGCTGTCTGAAATCTGACAGAAGTATCCCCAGAATGGAATGTCGTGCATTTCCATATCTTGATAAAGCATTGGCACCACGCAAATTGGGAAGTCACCTGCAATACCGCCGCCGATTTGGAAGAATCCAACTCCTTTTCCACCTGAGTTCTTGGTGTACCAATCGGCCAACCACATCATGTATTCAATACCGCTCTTCATCGTGGTCGGTTGAATTTCACCTTTGATGCAATAGCTTGCGAAAATATTTCCCATGGTGCTATCTTCCCATCCTGGACAAATGATTGGAAGGTTGCGCTCTGCAGCAGCGATCATCCAAGAGTTCTTCGGATCAATTTGGTAGTATTGTTCCAATACACCGCTCAAGATCATTTTATACATGAATTCATGCGGGAAATAACGCTCGCCTTTCGCTTGCGCATCTGACCAAAGTGCATGAATGTGTTTTTGCAATCTTCTGAATGCTTCTTCTTCCGGGATACAGGTGTCAGTAACACGGTTCAATCCACGCTCCAACAAACCCCATTCTTCTTGCGGAGTTAAATCGCGATAATTCGGAACACGCTCATAGTGATCATGAGCCACAAGGTTCATAAGATCTTCCTCGAGGTTCGCACCGGTGCAAGAAATGATGTCAACCTTTCCCGCGCGAATCATTTCCGCCAAAGAAATTCCTAACTCTGCAGTAGACATAGCTCCTGCTAGAGTAATCATCATTTTGCCACCTTCTGTTAAGTGTGCTTCGTAACCTTTGGCTGCGTCAACCAAAGCCGCAGAGTTGAAGTGCAAGTAATTGCTCTCCATGAACTCACGCATTGTAGAATATTTTCCCATAGTGTTCGCGAAATTCGAACATCAATTCGAATTTTCAATAAAAAAGTTTGTGATTTTTTTTAGGGTAAGAATGTTGAAAGAAAAACGAGCGTTTATCCGTTCGCTTTTTCAGTACGTTCATTCACCAACTTGACAATATGACGAATGGTTCTGCGCTTAATCAAACGCTACAATTCTTTGTCTGTTCCTTCAATAACAAGAAACTGAAACTTGAACTTAATGAACTCTCCAGCAATAGAAACAACCTTCAAATTGTAAGACCCTGGTTTTATGTTGGAATGAAATTCTTTCATTCCTTCAATGATTTCGCTCTCGAATTCAACAACGTCTTTTACTGCAAGTGTGTCAATTTCGAAATCAAGACTTGTTTTTTTGATTTCCCTTCTTGTGTAGTTCACAATATCTGAACTGAAAACAACGCTGTTTGGAATGTAAATCAAGTCATCGTCTTCGTTCAAGAGATGTACACTCGAAAGGGTAATGTCCTGAATTTTTCCTTTGTGTGAACCAATTGAAACCTCGTCTCCAATGTTCACCACGCGAGCAAAGGTCATGTACATGCCATTGATGAAATTCGAGATGTAGTCTTTCGCAATTAAGACAATGGCCGCCGCAAGAAGTGATAGTGTCGTGAGCGCTTTCTCTAATGAGATATTTAGAATTGCCAAGAGCAATAGCCCGGCATATAAGGCGAACAGCACTTTCTTGATGTGTCCAATGCCGTACAAGAAGTTATCGCGTCTTCCGACTAATTCAGAGCGGTAGAACAATACAACAATCTGATGAATGATGTCAGTGATTAAAACCGTAATGGCAATTCGGAATACAGACTCGGCCATGTATGCAACATATGGAATGTGCTTTACAAATTCGATGATGCCGTTTTTGTATGAGAATGCCGATGTTATTAAAATAAGTACAACAGCAAGATGAATACTTGAATTCCGTTTAATCATTGTAATAACCTAATATTTCTAAGATGTCTTTCGGTTTTTGTTCAGGAGCAAACTCTTTGTATTTAACTTTTCCTTTCGCGTCGCGATCAATAAGAATATGTCTTGGCTGAGGAACGAGGCAGTGGTGAATTCCACCAAAACCACCGAGGGTATCTTGATAAGCACCTGTGTTGAAGAAGCCGATGTACTGGTCTTGATCTGGATAAAATCTTGGCAAGTAGATCGCATTCGTGTGCTGTTCCGAGTTGTAATAGTCATCTGAATCGCACGTCAATCCACCCAAGAAAACACGCTCATACACTTCGTCCCAATTGTTCAAAGGAAGCATGATGAAACGCTTGTTAATCGCCCATGTGTCTGGCAATGTGGTCATGAACGAAGAGTCAATCATGTTCCACTTCTCACGATCGTTTTGTTCTTTTTGATAAAGAATTTTGTAGATCGCTCCGCCGCTTTCACCAACGGTGAAAGATCCGAACTCAGTGAAAATGTTTGGAACTGGAACCCCTGCATCTTCGCAAGCTGCTTTAATCTGACGAAGAATTTCGGTAACCATGTATTGGTAATCGAAACTGAACGCGATAGACGTTTTGATTGGGAAGCCACCACCGATGTTCAAGCTGTCGAGGGTTGGACAAATCTCACGCAATTCGCAATACACTTTTAAACACTTTACTAACTCATTCCAGTAATAGGCAGTGTCTTTAATACCGCTGTTGATGAAGAAGTGAAGCATCTTCAATTTCAAATTCGGATCGTCGTGAATGACCTTCTTATAAAACTTCGTAATGTTCTTGTAACCGATACCCAAACGTGAAGTGTAGAACTCGAACTTCGGTTCTTCTTCGCTGGCGATACGAATTCCAATGTTTAAAGGCGATGTCGCCTTTTCTTTGAAAACATTCAACTCGTATGCGTTATCGATTACCGGAATAATGTTTTCAAAACCACTTTCTTTCAAATCTAAAATACGCTGCACGTATTCTTCCTTCTTGAATCCGTTGCACACTATCGTTTGCTCTTTCGTGATTTTCTTCAACGTATACAAACGCTTAATCAAATCAATGTCGTAAGCCGAAGAGGTTTCCAAATGAACTTTATTCTTCAACACTTCTTCCAACACATATCTGAAATGCGAACTCTTCGTGCAATAGCAATAGTGGTATTCACCTTCGTAACCCACTTCTTGCTTTCCTTTCTCAAACCATTCTTTCGCGCGGTTAATGTTTTCGGAAATTTTAGGCAAGTAGGTAAACTTCAACGGAGAACCGAATTTCTTCACCAAATCCATCATTGGAATTCCATGAAAAACCAATTCATCATTTTCCATTTGAAATTCTTCCTGAGGCCATTCAAATGTTTGGTCAATTAAATCTTTGTACTTCGTCTTCATTAGTCGATACCGCGCTTAATATTTTTTTGCAATTTTAGTGTGTAAATGCTTACGCAAAACCATTTTACAGCCATTTCTTTCGAATAGAGAAAATAAACATTCCGATCCCCACAACCGCCATGAGTCCCAAGGCATAGAAATAGCCGTTGTGCCATTCCAATTCAGGCATGTTTTTGAAGTTCATTCCGTAGAGACCCGCTATGAAAGTTAGCGGAACGAATATGCTGCTAATCACCGTTAGCGTTCGCATGGTGTCGTTGGTTTTCTGACCCAACTGGCTGTGGTACAACGAAAGTAAATTAATGAGTGTTTCTCGGTACATGGCAATGTTCTCCGACTCCAAAACAATGTGATCGTATAAATCGCGGTAGTACTTTTTGTTTTCTTCGTTCATGTCATTGGGCATGCGACCAATGGCTTCTTTCAGCGGGTCAATGCTTCTCTTGAAATTCATGATGCGCTTTTTCATGCGCACGATGTGATTCAGCACAACAGGTCTGGGCCGGTTCAAGACATCGATTTCGAGTTCTTCTATTTCATGAAGTAATCTTTGACTATAGCCTATAAAATGGTCTACAATATTGTCTAGAATCAAATAGCACAAGTATTCTGCGCCTTTCAAACGGATTTTGCCACGACCCAATCGAATGCGTTCGCGCAGTTGATCGAAGGTGTCGCCTCTGTCTTGTTGAAAGAGCAGTAGGGTGTTTCCGGAAATAACAATGCTGAATTGCTCGGGAAGAGCGACACGGTTTTGAACAGGCTCCATCATCTTCCCACAAATGAAAACGCAGTTGTTTTCCAACTCAAATTTGGGTCTGCCGTTGGTGTTCATGATGTCTTCGAGCAACAGCGGATGAATGTTGAATTGATTGCCAATTTCTCGAACAACATCTACGTCGTGCACACCTGAAATACAAATCCAATTCACACCTTCTTTTTTGAGCGAAGGTTGAATTTCGCTTAATGAAATGTCATTCGTTTCTTGAAGATGCTCAGCGGTGTAATGAAGAAAGTCAATCTGAACCTTTTCTGTCTTTGGATCGCCAATGTATACGAGACTTCCAGGATCCATGCCTGCCTTGGAAATGGTCATGTTTTTTCTTGTGAAGATACACTCAACATTTCAATCTGAATAAATTTTGAATTCAGATAATTCTCATGTCAAGAATCAAGTCATCTTCGTATCAATGGAAAATTCGAAACACGTTCACCTCATTGCTATTGGCGGAAGCGCCATGCACAACATGGCCATTGCGCTTCATAGAAAAGGATATTTGGTTACCGGAAGCGACGATGAGATTTTTGAGCCGAGTAAAACGCGCTTGAATAACCTAGGTTTATTGCCAAGCGAAATGGGGTGGAACGCAGATCGCATTCATGAAGGAATTGAAGCGGTCATTGTTGGAATGCACGCGCGCATCGACAATCCAGAGCTTATTCGTGCGCAAGAATTGGGATTGAAAATCTATTCGTATCCAGAGTATATCTACGAACAGTCGAAAGACAAGATTCGTGTGGTCATAGGTGGAAGCCACGGTAAGACCAGTATTACCAGCATGATTCTGCACGTCTTGAATGCATTGGGAAAGAACGTGGATTACATGGTGGGCGCGCAGTTGGCGGGATTCGATTGTATGGTGAAGTTCACCGAAGAGGCAGAGATAGCGATTATTGAAGGAGACGAGTACTTGTCTTCGCCAACCGATTTGCGTCCGAAGTTTCACTTGTACCATCCAACCATTGCGGTCATGAGCGGTATTGCGTGGGATCACATAAATGTGTTTCCAACGTTCGAAAACTACGTGAAGCAATTCGAAATTTTTGTGGAAAAGATTGTTCCGAATGGAACGCTCATCTATTGCGAGTTAGACGAGGAAGTGAAGAAGGTTTGCGAAAATGCAAGGCAAGATATTTCGCTCAAGCCATACGGAACCTTTGAGCACGAAGTCCGCAACGGCGTTACGTTTATTCGTCACAACGGAACAGAAACAGCCATTGAAATATTCGGGAATCACAACCTTCAAAATTTGAACGCGGCCTTTTTGGTTTGCGAAAGTTTAGGTGTGAACGCGGGTGAATTCTTGCGCGCTATTTCATCGTTCACTGGTGCAGCGAAAAGGTTGGAGTTGGTTGGAAGAAACGAGCACTCGGCGTGCTACAAAGATTTCGCGCATTCTCCTTCCAAATTGAAAGCAACAACAAATGCATTGAAGGAACAATTTCCAAACAGAAAATTAATCGCGTGCATGGAACTGCATACGTTTTCAAGTTTGAATAAAAACTTCTTAAGTCAGTACGAAGGCGCTATGGCTGCGGCCGATGAAGCATTTGTGTACTTCAACACGCATACACTCGAGCATAAAAAACTTCCGCCCATTTCAACGGAAGAAGTGGAACAAGCGTTCGCTTCGAAGAATGTAAAGGTCATTAACGACTCGAAAGAGTTATTGAAAATTTTGTTGGAAATGAATTGGGAAAACGCCAATTTGTTGTTGATGTCTTCAGGAAATTTCGACGGCTTAGATTACCAAGATATTTGGAATAAAATGTACGCTTGATATTAAGATAATCCTACATCAAGGAGCATCATAACAATGAATCCGCCTATGAGCCCCAGCGTGGCCACATCGGTGTATTTGTCTTGTTGCGTTTCGGGAATTACTTCTTCCACAACAACATAAATCATTGCACCTGCAGCGAACGCCAATGCATAAGGCAACACCGCATGCATTTGAATAACGGCGAGCGCTCCAATGACACCGGCAATGGGCTCAACGATTGCTGAAAGTTGTCCGTACCAAAAACTCTTTTTACGCGTAAGTCCCATTCTTCTAAGTGGAAAGGAAACCGCAATTCCTTCCGGAAAATTTTGCAATCCAATACCAATGGCCAATGCAACAGCCCCGCCAATGCTGGCTTCTGGAAGTCCTGCGGCCACGCCACCGAACAACACCCCAACAGCCAATCCTTCCGGAATGTTGTGAAGCGTAATGGCTAAAACCAACAGCATGGTTTTATTCAATTTGGTTTGAACACCTTCGGTTTTTTCTTGCGGAAAATTCAAGTGTAAGTGTGGAAGGAATTTGTCTAATGCAAATAAGAACAATGCTCCTGAGCCAAAACCTATCGCTGCTGGAAAGGCTTTTGTGAATCCTTCTCCCGGACTCATTTCAATGGCCGGGGCTAGCAATGACCAAAAACTTGCGGCAATCATTACACCGCCTGTAAATCCTAGCATTCCGTCGAGTGCTCTTCGATTTAAATCTTTTACAACAAATACCAATGAAGCGCCCAGCGCTGTAACTAACCAAGTAAATGTTGTTGCAATCAGAGCGGCATAAACATACCCATAGGGACCGCCTGTTTCAACCAGATTTTGAAAGAAAGAGGTAATGCTGTTCATACCAACAAATGTAACTGAAATTTATTCGAACACGACCGAGGCGAAACTTGTTTTAGAAGCACGTGCTTTGGCCCATTTGTGAAAATCGAAGTAGGTGAAGAAAAGCGGATCGGTCTTTTTTACTTCGAGCAATTCACTTTCCAACCATCCCCACAATTCTTTGTCTTGAATACTCTTGCGCTTCTTGAGTGTTTCATTGATGAATTGAAGAATTTTCTTTTCCCCTTCAAACGCTTTGTTACGCGTAATAAGGAAGCGTTGAACATTTCGAAGCGCATAAGGAATGTAACGCTCGTTGTTCAATTCAATTTGAACAATTAAATTGAAGACTTGCGCTATGCATTGCAAATGCAGCAATTCGTTGGAAGGCGTGCTTTGAAGGAAACGCTGAATGAATCGCTCAGACTCTTTGAATTCTTCTTGAATGAAGCAAACCACGGCGCATTGAAACAGGACATGCGATGCACGAATGTCGAATTCACTTTCCGAACGAGTGAGGTCTTCTTTGTGCTCTGCTATATAGGCGTATGCCGCTGCGTTGTTTTTTTGAAGTAAGAAAACGGTAAGTGCAGTGCTTCGAAGCAACCATAGATTTTTACTTCCAACAAAACACGCTTCAAGTTGTGAGAGGTAGTCAAATGCCGATTTGGCATTTTTCAATTGCGCGGAAATAACCGCTGCATTCGCAAGGGCATTGCGAAGGATGCTGGTGTTTTCGTTTCCTTTGACTTCGCAGGTTTTGAGAAGTTCAAGCAGTTCCGTAATGCTACTCAAACTTTCTTTCGGTTTTCTAGCGCTCAACAACACCGCGCCTTTCAGCTGTAACAATTTAATTTGTGCCTCCAGAGAAATGGGTGTAATGGTGTCTATTTCATGAAGTAAATCTTCGTTGTGCGATTGCTCTTCGGTTTGTCTAGGCTGACCATTGGTGTAGTAACCCGCAAACCACGACCACTTCATGAATGCAATTTCTTTTTCATTTTGAATGGAAGAAAGAACCGCTTTCATTTCTGAATAATTGCTGCTGAGCATTTCATAGCGCTCGTTCGCTGGAATGTTCAAGGATTCCAGTATGCGCTCTTTCCATTCGTTCAATTCAAGTTGAAGGGCAGAGAGCTCGTGCTTGCGAGCAATTTTTTGCGCCGAGTAAACCAATTTATCGGCTTGCTCAAACAGCTCACGCATATACAAAACCTCAATGCTTTGAAGCAGGCGCATAACCTCTGCGCGCGCAGTTGCTTTGTGATGGAAAGCGGCAAGTGTTTTAAGTAGCGTGTGGTAAAGTCTATTCTTCGCAATAGAGATGGCATCGGTGATGGGAGAACCTTTGAGAATTTTCAAGAGTTTCTCTTCGTCGTATTCGTTTAATTTTTCCATGGCATCGAAGAGCAAACGGTGTTGACCGTCTTCTGCCATGGGCTGTAAGCGGAAATAGCGCTTTTCTGATTTGCTTAAACTCTTGATTAGAACGAAGAGTGCGTCGGATGCAACATTTGCCATGGCGTTTCGATTTAAGGTTGACTACAAGTTCTAATTCTTTTTTGAATAAAAGACGCGGTCTTATTTTTCGGTATTCATTTCAAGAGTTTCGGTCATTCTCTGCGTATTTTTGGCAGGCTCGCACTTTTATTGAGTGTGGGCAATACTACAACTAGAAATTCGTTCGAGCATTCGTGAAAAAAAATAGAGTAATTCAATTGTTGTTCATCCTTGCGATATGCACCGCGCATAACGTATTGGCTCAATTCAGCACGGGGACGTGGAGAGATCATCTTCCATATGGAAATGTGATTGATGTGTGCTACGACGAGATTAACATGGTTTACGCTGCAACGCCCTACGCCATTGTTAGCTACAATCCCGCAACATTCGAAGTAGAACGTTGGTCGAAGGTTAACCGCTTGAGCGATGTTGGAATTTCAGCAGTGGAATACGACGCGAACAGCGATGCTGTTATTGTTGGTTATTCAAATGGAAACTTAGATGTTTTGTTGGAAGACACGCAATTCAACATGCCCGATATTCGATTGAGCAATATCGTAGGCGACAAAAAGATCTATGATATTCTTCCCTACAATGGACTGTTGTATTTGAGCACAGGCTTTGGGGTGGTGGTGGTAGACATTGCTGCGCGTGAAGTGCGTTCGACCTATTTCTTGGGTCCTAACGGACAACAAGAAAAGGTGAATGATGTCCTTGTTTTGAACAATGAGATTTATGCAATTTCAGATTCCACAGTTCGAAAGGCGAATGTGAGCAATCCGTTTTTAGCTAACTTTCAAAACTGGAACACGGTTACCGATTGGCCAGGAAGTGGGGGATATGCCGACGCAACAGAGTTTGCAGGAAATCTTTTTGTTCATAGAGTTGAATCACAGAATGATAAAATCTACCGAAAAGATTTAACTACCGGAGTTTGGAGCGTCTTCTCTGAATTCGGAACCATGCGCTTTGGTAGAATTTGGAATTCAGATACCTACTTGTGCTTGGCGGGCGAATGGGCTGCGATTTGTTACGACGAATTGTTATACTTGGCCTACAACATTTCTGATTTAGAAGGACAAACCATTGCGCCTAATCTGGTGATTCGCGACATGCAGAACACGCTTTGGGTGGCAGACAAACAGAGAGGTATGGTTGGAAAAAAGGGCAACGGTCAAGAGTTGTCCATTAAGCCCGATGGCCCGGCCAGTGCGGAAGTTAGAAAATTAAATGCTTACAACCACAATCTGTGGGTTGCTCACGGAGGTATCTTTCCGTACGGCGGAAATTTATGGCGCAACGGAAATTACTCGGGTCGAGTGGGAGATCAATGGACAACCTACAGCCCAGGCGCAGGAGGCAATTCAACTCCCGGAGTTTCAGATATGGCCGATGTTGCCATTGATCCTTTCAACAACAATCGTGTTTTTTATGGTTCGTGGGAAGAAGGACTTATTCAACGCGCAACCGATGGAACGCTTACTTACTTCAATGTTGAAACGGGAAACAATCCCTTACAAGGTTCTGGATTTGCTTGGGCCCCCGGCTGGACCGGTGTTGGTGGAGTGGCTTTCGATCCGAACGGAGTGCTTTGGTTAACCAACAGCTATTCATCCAAACCCATTCAAGCGGTTGATCGTCAAGGAAATTTCATTGCGTATTCATGTGCGCCCTTTGTAACGAACGATGACTGGTTGAAAGACATTATGCCAACGCGAGAAGGATATATCTGGGCAATAGTTGCAGGAAGAGGAATTGTGGTTCGTGATCCGAATGGCACGGTTTCCAATGCTTCCGACGATGATATCACCTTCTTGTCTGAAGCAGAAGGCGCTGGCGGACTTGCCAATAAAGATGTTTTTTGTATGATTGAAGATTTAGATGGGGAAGTTTGGGTGGGAACACTTCAAGGACTTTCGGTCTTTTATTCTCAATCGTCTTTGTTCTCGGAAGATCCGTTAGACGGTGAGCCAATCTTAATTACCCAAGACGGAAACGTTCAGAAATTGCTCGACACGGAAACCATCACCTGTATTGAAATTGACGGTGGAAATAGAAAGTGGGTGGGTACACGAAACAGCGGTGTCTATTTGTTTAGCGACGATGGGTTGCAAGAATTAGAGCACTTCACGCAAGAGAACAGTCCACTTCCAACGAATACAATTTCAGACATTGCCATTAATCAAGACAACGGCGAAGTCTTCATTGCAACCGAAGAAGGAATGGTTTCCTATTTCTCAACGGCAACGAATTTCGATCAGGCAATGAGTAACGTTCGTGTGTTTCCAAATCCAGTTCTTCCTGAATTCGATGGAAACATTACAGTAGACGGATTAGCCTACAACAGCAGTGTTCGTATTACAGATGCCGCTGGAAACGTTGTGTTTCAAGGGCAAAGCGAAGGTGGACGTGTTTTCTGGAATGGAAAAACAACAGACGGACAACGTCCGGCAACAGGCATGTATTACGTCTACTGTTCCAATCCAGATGGAAAGAAAACAGAGACCTTACAGCTCACGTTTATTCATTAAGCCTTCGTCGTCACACACGCCTTCACAAAAGCGATGAAGAGCGGGTGAGGAGTCATAACGGTACTCTTGTATTCCGGATGGAATTGTGAAGCAACGAAGTACGGATGGTTTTCCAATTCAATGATTTCAACCAATCCACTTTTCGGATTTGTTCCTACCGCTTTCAATCCGGCTTTCTCGAACTTCTCCATGTAATCGTTGTTGAATTCAAAACGATGACGGTGGCGTTCTTCGATATTTATTTTTCCGTAAGCTTTTTGTGCTTTAGATCCTTTCTTCAGAGTACAAGGGTACGAGCCGAGACGCATGGTTCCGCCTTTGTTTACGATGCTCTTCTGTTCTTCCATAAGGCAGATAACAGGATGCTTCGTATAAGCTTTCATCTCTGTGCTGTGTGCGTCTTTCAGACCAAGAACATTGCGCGCAAATTCAATCGTAGCGATTTGCATTCCCAAACAAATTCCGAAAAACGGAATGTTGTTTTCGCGAACGAATTTGATGGCTTCAATTTTTCCATCAATTCCTCTTGATCCAAATCCGGGTGCAACAAGAACTCCGTCTAGCCCCGTTAGTTTCGCTTTAACATTTTTTGCATTCAATCCTTCCGAGTGAATCCATTCAATGTCAACTGCGCACTCTAACGACGTTCCTGCATGAATGAAAGCTTCAGCAATACTTTTGTACGCATCTTTCAATTCAACATATTTACCCACCAACCCAATGCGAACGCGTTTTTTTGGATGCTTTAATTTTTCCAAGAAGTTGCTCCATTTCTTAAGATCTGGTTTCTTCTTCGGAGCCAACCCCAATTTGCGAAGAGCTACTTCATCGAGTTTCTCTTGTTGCATAAGCAACGGAACGTCGTAGATGGTATCTGCATCAATGCTTTGAATAACCGCATCTTGAGATACGTTACAGAACTTGGCAATTTTATTTCGAAGAATAGGCGATAGCTCGTGCTCTGTTCTGCAAACGAGAATGTCTGGTTGAACGCCGTTTTCCAACAACATTTTTACGCTGTGTTGTGTTGGCTTTGTTTTCAATTCACCGGCTGCCGCCAAGTAAGGAACGAGGGTCAAGTGAATGTTAATGCAATCGTCTTCGTATTCCCACATCAATTGACGAACAGATTCTACATACGGAAGCGATTCAATATCGCCAACGGTTCCTCCAATTTCAGTAATCACCACATCGTAATCGTGTGCGTTCCCTAAAAGTTGAATGCAACGCTTTATCTCGTCGGTAATGTGCGGAATAATTTGAACGGTCTTTCCCAAGTATTCGCCACGACGTTCTTTGTCGATGACGCTTTGGTATATTCTTCCTGTTGTAATGTTATTGGCTTGAGACGTTGGAATGTCTAGGAAGCGCTCGTAGTGGCCCAAATCGAGGTCGGTTTCTGCACCGTCTTCGGTTACATAACATTCTCCGTGTTCATACGGATTCAGTGTTCCTGGATCAATGTTTATGTATGGATCTAGCTTCTGAATGGTTACAGAATAGCCTCTTGCTTGAAGAAGTTTAGCTAAAGATGCTGAGATGATTCCTTTACCCAGAGAACTGGTTACTCCGCCGGTTACGAAGATATATTTGGAACGTTTTGAGGATACCGCTTGCTTTTTTTGCATAACGGGAGACAAAGTTAAGCCATTTGTTAAGTTAGATGCAACTTTACTTTATGGAAACCAATAAAAGTCTTCTTTTCCGCAGCCCTGAATCAATTGACTCCACGATTCTAACTCGAGTTGCATTTTAACAACAGCCGATTTCTTAAACGGATGTTGCATGCCGGTGAGGTATTGCGAAAGATTAGAGACACCCGGATTGTGTCCTATGAGAACCACGTCATTCCAATCGTTTGGAAGAAGTTCAATGACTTCTAACAAGTCTGAAAGTTCAGCGTTGTAAATTCTTTTTTCTAATTGAAGAACAGGCTTGTGGCTTTGCGTGGTGCTTAACGCATGCGCGGTAGAGTAGGTGCGCACGGCAGGACTAACGATCCAGTTAGTTGGAAGTTGTCCGAGGTGATTTCCCAACGCTAACGCTTGAAGGTTTCCGCGTTCGGTCAGCGGTCTGAAGCTGTCGGGCTGTCCGTAAAGGTCTTCCGCTTCAGCGTGACGAATAATGTAAAGTGTCTTCATTAAACGTTGTACTCTCTTCCTTTTACATTTAGCACTTTCGTGTATTTCTTCAAGCTACGAAGAACAATGAAAATGATGAATCCGCAGAACAAAGCGGTGTGCCAAAACGGAGTAAGGATTTCCTTCCAACCGAAATATCCGAAGTGCACGTAGTTCTTAAGTGCGTCTAGCAAAGCGAAGGAAATGAATACTGCGAAGAATCCGTTGTATTCGCGTTTCAACACGTTACGCAATGAGAATTCTACAGGTGCAGATTTCCATGAAGAGAAACGCGGGAAGAAAGGCGGAGTTCTTTCGGTCCATTTGATGTAAACGTCTCCGAATTTATTTCGAAGGAAGAATTCTTCCGCGAACATGATGCGTTCGTAGTACAACCAGAACAGTAGGCAAGAAGTAAGTGTGAACCACCAGTTACCAACGTACATGATAATACCTAGCCACATGAAGAAGTTACCTAGATAGAGTGGGTGACGAACAATGCTGTAGATGCCTGTGTGATTTAACACTTCAGCAACCTGACCTTCTTTGGTGTTTCTTCCAGAAGTTCCTTTCGGCGTGTAGCCTATTGTTACCACGCGAATCAGTTGTCCGAAAAATGAAATACCTAAGCACGTCCAAGCCCATGTTTTATCGAACAACGGATTGTCTGTATCCAATTCAAACCAAATAACCGAAGCGGCCAATACATACAATACTAGTGGAAGAAAGCTGCGCCAACGAAATAGCCAGTTCCCACTTTTGTTCATCTCTTCAATAAGCGCCATAGTAGAATTTTATGTCGCGAAAGTACGAATTAATTCTTCGAATCAATTGCTGCGCAATCAATCCTTCGGATCAATCACTGCGTGATCAATTCTTTGAATCAATCCTGCGGATCAATCACTGCGTGATCAATTCTTTGAATCAATCCTGCGGATCAATCACTGCGTGATCAATTCTTCGAATCAATCCTTCGGATCAATCGTTCCGATTAATACATGCGGAAGAATTGATTTGCATCAGGTCACAATATGTGACAGAGAGATTCAGAAATTCCAAGAATAGAGAGAATCTGCCGAAAAATCCATTTCACCGTTATTCCAAGAGAGGTATCCGTGCGTTACTTCGAAATTCTTGAATTTAGAAAGATCCAGAAAGGCCTTTGTCATAGGGTTTGCTGCATTAGATAAAAAAGATCTGAAATCCACAGTTCTTTTCTCTCCGCCAGAAAAAAATAACTCAACTGAGTAGTCATTGAGGTATGTCGCTGAAGTTAGTTTCATTACTTAATGCGTTGAGTGATAATTTTCCGTTCAACCCGATTGTTGAGTACAACAAAATTAATCCAATCACATACAATCTCGTACTGATGAGTTGAAATTAATTTTATTAAATCTCTTCTCTGTTTTGGTGGGAAGGTCTTGTATCCCTTTTGCGTCCCATAGGTGATTTCAGTAATAATACTATTTTCAACCTTGAACTCAATTCTCATCCCATATTCCTCGTTGTAAAAAGCATGTATGTGAATTGGAAAATGTTCATTAGAAAAGAACACAAGGCGAATTCCGAAATATTCAAAAATAGTAGGCATTTTTTTTTGTAAACCTACATAGCTGAGTTTGCATAAATACTAATTTTTATGTGCTAGTTATATGCTGTTTATTCTTGAATCCTTCGAATCAATCGCTTTGCGATCAATCGTTCCGATTAATCCGTAGGATTGATCACCGAAGGTGATTGATTGCTTGCAATTGATCACGAAGTGATTGATTACCAGAGGTGATTGTAAGCACTCCGTCCTTAGAGCATCTTCAACGAACCCATCCCCCCATCCAATCCAATCACCTGCCCCGTCATCCAGCTGCTTTTGTTGCTTAAGAGGAAGGTGATGGCTTCGGCAAGATCGTTCGGTTGGCCAATTCGGCCTAGCGGATGACGCTTGTTAGAGGCTTCGAGTTTTTCGGGCGTGTTGATGAATTTGTCGGCCAATTGCGTTTGTGTAAGCGATGGGGCAACGACGTTCACGCGAATCTTCGGAGCGAGTTCAGCAGCAAGGCTTTTGCCCAATCCCTCCAGTGCGCCTTTCGCCATAGCCACACTCGCGTGAAAGGGCATACCCAATTTCACAGCAACGGTGCTGATGAACACAATCGAGGCCGCCTCTGATTTTTTCAAATAGGGAAGTGTCAACTGCGTCGCCTTCAGCGCGCCGTAGGCATTAATGTTCATGTCGGAAAGAAACACTTCGTGAGAAATGCGGTGAGCAGGAAGTAAGTTTATACTGCCCGGACAATACACCAATCCGTCTAAAACCAATCCTTCAGGAAGATTCAGTGAATCGTCTTCAATATTCCAAACCAAACTGTTCACATGGGAAGAGGCTTCGCGTGAAGTGAAGTAAACTGTATGTCCTTGCGCTTCTAGCATTTCTACTGTAGCAGCGCCAATGCCCTTCGATCCACCAATAACTAAATAATTCATTACTTGTCGAGGTTAACGTATTTCAAAAATTCATTGCGAGTGGCTTCGTTGTTGAAAGCTCCCGAGTATGAAGAGGTAACTGTTGCGCTGTTGAAGTCCTGCACGCCGCGACTGCTCACGCACAAGTGAACGGCGTCTATAAGCACTGCCACATCTTCAGTTTCCATCACGCGCTTTAATTCTTCTGCAATTTGAATGGTCAAGCGCTCTTGTACCTGCGGACGCTTCGCAAAGAATTGCACAATGCGATTCAATTTCGAAAGTCCAATTACTTTTCCGTTTGAAATGTAAGCCACATGCGCTTTTCCAATGATGGGGACGAAATGGTGCTCGCAATTTGAGTAGAACGTGATGTTACGCTCCACCAACATTTCTTTGTATTGGTATTTGTTTTCGAAAAGTTTTACCGCTGGTTTATTCGCTGGATTTAGTCCCGAAAAAATTTCCTTCACGTACATTTTTGCCACGCGATGCGGCGTGCCTTGAAGTGAGTCGTCGGTTAAATCGAGCCCCATGATGTTCATGATGTCTCTGAACTTATCTTCAATTTGCGCAATTTTTTCTTCGTCGCTCAATAAGAATGCATCTTCACGCATAGGTGTCTCAATCGTGGTCATCACGTGTTGATCTCCCATTTCTTCAATCTGAATAGCTATTAGCTCTTTTTCTGTCTGTATCATTCCTGTTTGTTATAAAGTTTAAACCACTTAAATTGAACTTTGTTCGAATCCATTATATTTGTGCAATACCTAAACCTTGTAATATGTCACTTTGGAGGAAAAAAGATTTAGCCGCAATGCTAGCAGATGCAGAAGGCGGAGAGAAATCGTTAAAGAGAACGTTGGGCGCCTTTCAGTTGGTTGCTCTTGGAGTGGGCGCCATTATCGGTGCTGGATTGTTTGTTAGAACTGCTGCCGCTGCCGCAGAAGCTTCTGGAAATGGTGTAACCCTTTCCTTTATTGTTGCTGCAATTGGATGTGCGTTCGCAGGTCTATGCTACGCAGAATTCGCAGCCATGATTCCTATTTCGGGTAGTGCTTATGCCTATTCTTTCGTAACCATGGGAGAATTGGTTGCCTGGATTATCGGATGGGCATTGGTTATGGAATACGCATTGGGCGCGGCTACCGTGTCTATCGCTTGGAGCGAATACTTGAATAATCTCTTTGGAGGAACCATTCCTTACGAATGGTGCCACTCGCCGTTTGAGAGTATCAAATACTTGACAGGAGACGCTATGAATCAAGCAATCGCTTTGATTCCTGATTTGTCGAAGTCTGTTCATCACGGAAAAGTTATTTTGTCTGCAGAGCAGATGGAGAAACTTCCAACGTTAGCAGGTTCTGTTCAAACTTCATCAGGAATAATTAATGCTCCAGCTTTGATTATCCTTTTCATGCTGACTTTACTTCTTATCAAAGGAACCAAAGAATCTGCTTTCGTAAATGCAATTATCGTATTCTTGAAGGTGGCTATCGTTCTTGTATTCATTGCAATCGGATGGCAGTTCATTAATCCAGATCACTACACGCCATACTTAATCCCAGAAGGGGTGAAAGGCCACGAAGGATTCTTCGATTGGGGGTGGGGCGGTGTTCTAGGTGGAGCAGGGATTGTATTCTTCGCATTCATCGGATTCGATGCCGTATCTACTGCAGCTCAAGAAGCGAAAAATCCAAAACGCGATATGCCTATCGGAATCTTAGGTTCGTTGGTGGTGTGTACCATTTTGTACATTCTCTTCGGTCACGTCCTTACAGGTGTTGCACCTTGGTCAGACTTCGGTGATCCTGCTTTAGGAAAAGAAGCGTCTGTTACATACACCATTAGCACGTACATGAAAGGTTACGAGTGGTTGGCAACAACCGTGAACGTGGCTATCCTAGCCGGTTTCTCGAGTGTAATCTTGGTTATGTTAATGGGACAAAGTCGTGTGTTCTACTCTATGAGTAACGACGGTTTATTGCCAAAGGCATTCGGGGAATTGCACCCGCGTTTCAACACGCCTTACAAAGCAAACTGGATTCTATTCATCTTTGTTGGATTGTTCGCCGCTTTCGTACCCGGAAGTGTTGCAGGTGATTTAACTTCTTTTGGAACCTTATTCGCATTCGTTCTGGTGAGCGCAGGCGTTTGGATCATGCGTGTGAAGAACCCAGAATTTGTTCGTCCATTCAAAACACCTTTGGTTCCATTGGTTCCGATCTTAGGTATTTTGGTTTGCGGCGCCATGATTGCCTCTTTAGATGGACAAACATTAAAAGTTGCATTGTTGTGGATGACAGGCGGTATTAATATTTATTATTTGTACAGCCAGTTTAACAGTAAGCTTCATGATAACAATTATTATTCACGAGAGAATTTTGTTAAACATACATTTCCTTTGGTGTTGATGACATTAGTTGTTTTGGTAGTTACAATAAGCAATCCTGATACACTAATGA
>Ga0315902_10002127_pt1 | contig 31352 bp, 33 predicted proteins | sample LakEriMetagenome_9_FD_203523 | JGI IMG/M metagenome (GOLD analysis project Ga0315902, IMG submission 203523) | Freshwater fungal communities from buoy surface, Lake Erie, Ohio, United States - Buoy 12 MA117 | ecosystem: Environmental > Aquatic > Freshwater > Lake > Lake biofilm | place: USA...
GCGACCAGCAGTTTGAGCAACATTGTCGGTACCAAGTCCCTTAACGATGATAAGGTGATAGTATAAGCTCGCACCGAAGATATGATCGACAACACCATATCTAGTCATAAGACCAACTCTTGGAGAGAAGTCATTAGGACCGATAGTGCGTTGAATCATAACCGGAATATACGGACAATATACAATGCCTGTATCATAATATTCAGAACCTTTGTAACCTAAAAGTGCATACTCAATTGCATCAGCTTGGCTTCTTGCGCCAGCAAGGAGTTGAGCTTCGGTACGAGTATCACGATAGATGGTGAAACGTCCACCAACAGTACCAACCTTGGCAATACCAGTAGGTTGAGTGTTGACGTTGCCGTTTACAGGCATCCATTGAAACTCTGGTAACATCTCCAAGATTGTGCAAACGCGAGGAGTGGCAACAATGAAGTTGGCAGATCCACGACGGTTACGGATTGCGATGCGGTTAGCCTCGACAATAATCTTGCTGTAGAAGTCACGGTTGCGTTCGCCGAGCCAACGGGCATCAGCGGAAGCAGCGTACCAGAAACTATATCCATTACCTTTACCTGCATTAAGAGCGATCTGGACCATTCTCATGATCATTTCACGGTCGATTTCGGCCTGAATTTCATAGCTCATGGCATTTGTTAATTCAGAATCAACATCGAGGCCGTTCATGTTCTTCATGTCCTGCTCAAGTTCAACAGACCAGCGAGCAGCAAGACGACGAGTCTTGGCTTCAACAGCTGTTTTAGCGAACTCAAGAGAAACTTGAGGAATATTTCCAGTCAACTCAAACTGACTTAAAAGTTGTGCAACACCTTGATCTTCGGAAACGAACTTAAAGTCGTTTGCACCTGAGAGGAATGCACCACTAGTGCCAGTAAAGCGGGTATCCAAGGATTGATAACCGAGTTCAGAACCATTGTTTTGACGAGGAACCCCGTCATTTCCAACAGTTACAGGACCAAGTGAAGAGTATCCGTCTAAACCTGTTCCACCTAAACTTGCGGTATCATACTTGTAGCGCATTGCGAATGCCAAACCGACTGGACCAGCCATAGGCTGAACACCGACGATCTCATTAGTGATAAGCTCAGGGAATGTACGACGAACCATAGGTATTAAAACCTTTGGAAGACGAGCATCACCAGTTGCATAACTATCACTGTTGGAAAGACCAGTTTGGCCAGGAGCACTTCCACCGTAAACGCCACCGAAAACTCCGGCAGTATTTCCAGCTTCTTCAATGCACCAACGCTCTTGGTTTTCCATGAGAATAGCCGTAGCGAGACGAGAATGCTCGTCTTCGATTGGCTTCACACGATCTGAACTATAGTTCAAAACCGGTGCCCACTTTTCTAAGAGTGTGTTAGCACGACCTTTGTCGATAAATCCTGTTGAGGGTTTGATTGTATTCATATGCTTTTTATTTTACCTTTCTTTTTTTGGATTATGTTTTTCTAGAAAAGAACCGTTCTTTTCCACAACTTTAAATTTTTTATGATCTTCTGAGTTCTGTTAAGTAATCAGTAACAGGATTAAAGTCCTGAGTGTTTGTGTTTACTGATTCTGTTACGATTGAGGTAGGAACTTTTGCATCTTTTGATACAGATTTAGTTCTTGCTTGTTCAGCAAGAACAGTTCTTTCTTCATTTTCGTCTTTCTCAAACATTTCCACAACATAATTGAAGTTTTCTTCAATATATTTTGGGGACTTGTCACATAAAATTTTTGTTAAATACTCTTTCTTGGCTAAAGCCATTCCCTTTGTTTTCTTTTCAAGAAGGAGTGATGAGTTTGCTTGTTCTACAAGAGTAGAAAGTTTTGCATTTTCATTATAAGATTCATTTAATTTTTCTTGAAGTTCGTTAATTTGACTATTTCCCTTTTTAAGAACTTCTTTAACATTTTCATTTAGTTGCTCAGGATCAAGATTAAGCATATTCTTGATTTTCTCCAATTGAGTTTTGGCATGTGTGTTTGCAACTGCTTCTTCCAATTGTTTAACTGGCATTTGTTTTTCTAAATAAAGATCTAAATAATTGCTGATTTGGTCAATTAATTTATTACTAAATTGTTCAGCTTTTTCATTTAAAGAAGTTTTATAGAGATCAATAACTTCTTCAAGTTTTGCTGTATGGTTTTCATTGATTGCTTCAACTACTTGTTTTAATTTATTGGTGTGATCAAGATCCAATGCTTCAATTAAATTCTGAAGTTTTTCTGCATGTTCTTCGTCTTGCTTTAAAAGAGCAGATTCTAATTGCAAGGAAACTTTTGTTTCTGTTTTTTCATTTACTGCTTTTTCGAAAGCTTCTGCGATTGCTGAAGCTGTTTCTTCATTAAGAACGCTTTGATCCAAATTTTTAAGAATCGATGAGATATCCATAGTTATATATTTTTATTTACCTTTCTTTGATACAGTTTTCTTGTTTTTTTTACAATCACTGCAATGTTTTTTGTTTTTTTTGCAATCATCGCAACAATAATTCTTGTCTTTTACAATTTTTTTAACTTTTTGTTTTACCTTTTCAGTAAGAATTTTTTGTAAGAGAATATCTGCTTCTGCATAATTTTTTTCACAGATATGTGTAATGAATTTTGAAATAGCTATCTTCATATATTTATTTACAAACTTTTGAGTGCATTAATGAATGAAATGACTTGTTCTTTCAAATAAAGATCTTTATTGTTTCTTGGAAGGTTGCTGATATTTTTTTCAAATCTTTCAAACAAAGGTTCAAAACTACCATTTTCTGAAAGAATCCATTGTTTTGATTCTAGAATACCATTTACGAACGCAGTAGGAACAGATGGATCAGCAACAACATCAACAGCAACAAGTCTAAAATCAGAAACTCTATTGTATTGACCATCAGAATCAAGTCTACCCAATGCTCTAGAAGAAACACCTAGTTTAACTCCATCAAGAATAAGTGATCTAACAATTTGTCCCATAGGAGTTGAAAGAATTCTAGATTTTCCTTCAAAAATATTTCCGTTCTGTTTTAATTCTGTCACCATATGACAGATTCTTTCTAAATTGATTTCAGGACTTTGTGGATGATTGAGTTCTCCTGTAGATCTTTTTCCCACAATCATCTCGTTAGAATATCTATCGACTTCTTTAACCATTTCTTCTAATGGATAAATTCTTTTGTTTTTGTTAGCTTCATTAGCCATTAAAAATGGACCATGAATAAATAAATTAGAAGGAGAGTTCCTGTTTTTTTCTTCAACTAAATATTGAACTTCATAGGTTGGTTCTTCAACTAAAAGTCGATAAGCTTTATTCTGCATAATATATTATATTATTATTTACACTAATTAAGTGTAATTTCATTCTCTGTTAGTATTAAAAATAAAAAATTATTTTTTTCACACCATTGTTTAGCAGCATCAAACTTTGCCATATTCATTGCATATTGAACATTTTCATAAACAATAGTTTTTTGTGATTTTTTATTACTAAACACTGGTGGTTGTGTTTGTTTAAATGGTTTTACTTCTATTAATACCTTTCTTACAGAACCATCTTTTTGTTTTATTGCAGCAACCATATCAACAAAATATCTATGTATTCTTTTATCCAGGGGAGATACATATGGAATAATAACAGATTCAGATCCCCATGTTATAACGTTTGGATTTTTATCTAACATTCTCATTGTATTTAATTCCATTTTAGATCTATATATAATAGGAAATGTTCCTTTATATTTTGATGGATTTAATGGATTAAATCTACCTTGTTTAAAATCGGTATTTTTTTTAATTAATTTTGGTTTTATCATCCAACAAAAAAGGCGGTAATAGGTTCTCTGTCTATTAAATCTTTTGTAATCTCCTCTTCAAGTTGTTGTTTTTCTGCTATACCCTGACTCATTACATCTTGATGATTTACTGTTTGATTACCAAATAGATTAGTTCCACTATATTTTCCTCTTACATGACCAATCGTAATCTTTGATAATGCTAAAACATATTTATAAATCCAAAGTTGACTAACAATATCTCTAATTGGCTTTTGTACATGGCAACCAATTAATCCATAATAAATTTGTGATTTAGAAGGTTCTGGTATAATTTTTAAATATTGTGTTTCTGGTGAAAATCTAAAATAAGGTTTTAATGCTAATAATTTTTCTCTAGTATCTAACCATTCTTTTAATGCGTTCCATGTAATTAAATCATATCCAACATTTCCTAATAGATGACCAAAATATGCTTGTTGTGCTATTGTATGTTCGATTGTAAAAAGTGTATTAACACCAGAATTATTTCCTTCTGCAAAAGAAAAAACATCAATTACTTTTCTGTACTCATCCAAATCAAAATCATATGATGCGCTTAAATTTTGATTTGTAGTATTATCAACACGATTCGAATTATACATTTCTGGAGTAATACTAAAAAGTTTATCCATTCTAAGACCTTTACCAGTTTCATAAAGATCAGATCTAAAAACTAAATATTCTTCTGTTGTTCCTCCGAATTTTGTAAAATATTCACAAGCAATATCTATGTTTTCATACATTTGCTCACTGCTTATTTCTACTTCAATTAAAGGTTCTCCTAATGATCTTCTAACCCTTTGAGCTAAATGATCATAACTTTTAATTTTTGAATTAAAAGTTGTGCTTCCATGAAAAGGGTTAGGTAATACTGGCTGTGGAGGATATGACATATTATATTACTTATATATTTGTAGTGTGTGGAACCAATATACTAGCTTTTTGTATACCTTGGTTAATAACTTTTTGATTGTTAATAATCTGTTGAAGGGTTCCAGTAGTACCAAACTCTAATTCATTTCTTCCAGTTGTAATTGCATCTGAATAAAGCAATATCGTACCAGCAACATCTACCTTTGCATATATAGTACCGCTTAAAGTAACACCATTAACGACATCACCATATAAGAATCTGAAGATTGTTCCTGTTAAGGTATCTCCTTCATTTGTATTATTGTCTCTATCGTTTTCAGTCGGAAATAAAGTTAGAGAAGTTACACCACCAAGTATTAATTCGCTATTAATATTTGTTGCTCTTATCTTAACGTCATCAGAATAAGTTGTTCCGTTTTGAGCAACAACATTTCCATTAGAAACGAAAAGAATATCTTCACTTAAACCAGAGCATTTTAATGTTAATAGAGTAGAACCATTATATGTTAAAATACTTCCAGCAGTTGCATCTAATGTAACATTTTTATTAATAGTTATCGAACCAAATGCTTTACCATAGAACGGAACGTAATCAATACCAGATGTTGTAGTGGTCCAGTAGTTTAAATAATTGTAAATTTTTTCCGATGTATTTAAATCTGTATATGCGGCAACAGTAGCCGGATTGGATGTAACAAAGTTATCAGGTGTATAACTAGGAGCAATTTCTATTGTAGCACCTGTATTACCATCAACTACAAAGGAACCTTGAATAAACTGATATCCGTATCTTGCTATCTTATATGTCCAAGTACCAGTAGCATTTGAAGGCAATACAATTGTACCGTCAGTATTTTGATAATACTGTCTTGTTCCCGTGTCATCATAAATTGCTAAATAACCACCGTTTAAATTTACATTTAAAATGGTTGGAATAAAGTCAACAATTTCTGCATCTGATCCATTAGTTATTGTAGAATTTGTTTTCTTAATTGTAATAATTCCAGTGCCATCATTTTGTACTGTATCCATCGTACAATCTGTATATTCAATGGTTGTATTAGAATTTGTATTATATGCAAGAGTTCCTTCCATATAAATACCAGACAAACTTACAGGTGTTGCTTGGAATAAATTACCGTAGATATCAATTTCTCCAATTGTTGAGCCGCTCGAAAGATAAATGTTACCGGTTGTTCTTAAACCGATAAAATTATTTCCACCCGATAACAAAGGAGTTTTAATAGTTAAAGTACTTGAAGCACTTGCATATGCAAAACCAGTAGATGCTGAATTATTAATTACAATATTTTTAGAACCAAAGTCTAATATGTTTCCGTCTTGTGTATAAAGATCAGTATAAGCAGTTAATGATGGATTTGTAACAGACCAATAATTTGATGCATCATAAAGATAATCTAGATTATTAACAGTAGAAATAGCAGATACTTGATTCTCCATTAATGTTGTTAAAGTGTTAACTGTTCTGTAAGGGAATGAATCAAAAACAAACCCATAATGTCTCGCATCACGACAGATTGGTGCGAATGTTAATCCATCTAAATACACTCTAGCAGCAAGAGATGATGTTTTTGCTGTAACAGTCAACGTTAAATCTCCATCAATTACAGGAGTAACTGTCAAGTCAAATTTTTGCCATTCGTTTGACATAGGAGAACAACTAAATGTCTGAGTTACTGAGGTCGTTAATGCTTCGTCAGTAATTGTAATATATGGTAAATCTACACCACCGTAAATAGTATTATATCTCAAATAACCTACATATCTTTGTGGTATACCAGTTTTTGAAGCAATTTTTTCTGTAACGATATAATCGTAAACAGTTTTTAAAGAAGCTGATGTTGGTTTAAGAGCTGCAATTTCATAAGAAGCGATTCCTCTATTTCTCATGGAATAGTTCCCACTCAACGAGTAGTATGAATTAAATCTAAAATTTTCTAACGGGTTTTTATTTCTAGCATAGATGTTACTTGCAAAATCTTTAGTAGTTGCAAGGTTATCTATTAGTGCTGGTTTTACCGCAGATAGTATACAATTATTTAATGTGTATGTTCCAGAAGCTGTTTCTGAGGGAGCAGCTACAGACGCTAATGGATTCGCTTGATTAAGCATTTCTATAATACAATTTTCAAACAAAACTGTATCATACACGGTACCAGCACCTAAAATATAAAAATAACCACCACCTGGTTTATTCACTCTAAACAATGAGTCGTAATTTTGTATTTTTAATGCATTAACAGCAGCTCCATATACATAATCAGTACAAAAAGCTCTAACTCTACTTAACGTAAGACCTAAAAATCCGTTCGTTATAGAAGAAACTCTAGCACATCTATATAGAACGGAATCGCTAATATTTGAAGTACCATTTAGTCTACAACTAAACGCAATCGATGTTACGTTATTGCCACCATAAAAAGCAATGTTTTTTATTGTTGTTGTATATGTTGCACCATAAGCTTGAAACACCCCACCAGGGTACTGTGTACCAGAAGTAGTCGAATATATGCCAATATTATCGATAGTAACAGGTCTTCTTTGATATGTATTGTTATTTAGACCTATGCATCCAATTCCCCCTCCATTGTTGCCTGAAAAATTATGAAAGCTACAATTTTTAATTTCATAAAGAGAATTATTACCGTTAGCATCAAAATTAAATCCAAATGAATTACATGCTGTGGTACTATTGGGTACAAAATATCCAGGTTTGAATGTTATATTACTAGACATATTTCCCACATAAAACCCAGCAGATATATTATCATTGAGAGTGGAATTTATTGTAACCGCATTTCCGTTTATATTAGTAATTGTACCAATGGTATTACTAAGCAACGTAGTAGAGGAAACAAGACGAGGAACTTCTACAACTAATATATCACCTATTTCCCAATTTGTAGTATCAGCAACATTTAAAATGTTAGTACCTGCTGTGTGATTTGTTGTTAGTGTTGTGTTTCTAGTTTTAGATCTTCCACAAATAGTTATACTGCTTTGCTGTATACCTGAGGCAGTAGTTCCATCGGAAACTGCTCCCGATCTATTAATAAGACCATATCTATTACCGGTAGTATCAGAGGGAAGTCCAAAAGTAATTTCAGCAGTAATTCCAGCAGATGAAATTGGGTCCGTAGAAGAACCCCAATCAAGAGTAGGTATACCAGTACCAAAATTTACAAATATTGAACCATTCGATGTAAGAGAAGTTGATTGTGTTCTACTACATTTTAGATTCCCAGCCGATAAGACAATACACGAACTATTTAAAATTGTTGCATTAGTAGCTCCTTCTGCTAAAGGAGCAGTAGCAAAAGCTCCGTCACCAAAAACTCCAACAACATCATATTCAACCGTATGATTTCCTCTAATAATAAATTTATCGCCTCCACCGGATTGTGGAGGAGAACCTGCATCAGCGGTGGGAGTAGTTTGTCCAGCAGCAGCTGTTAACCAAGTTGTTGCAGAACTCCAAAGACCAGATTGTTTAGAAATATACGTTGCCATGTTATAAAATTATTGCTTTCTTTGCTATGAGATTACTTAGCGTAGGATTAGAGAAATTTCCATAGAAAGAATCTTCACTTCCGTCTGTTGCTATGTATCTATAATATGTTACATCAGTTCCAGTAGTTTCGTATACATATGAATACACTTCACCAGTTCCTATAGTTGCTAATAATGTTGGAGTTGTCTTGTAACCTCTTACTAATGTCATCCAATCAAGTAAAGTACCTTGAAAATATTTTGCAGATACTGTATCTATTACATTTAAATCGTTGCTTACAAAAATGTTATTAGCTGTTAAGTTTACAGAATTAGCACTTACATAAGAATATGCAGTTTGCCAATTACCAGAAAGCTCTTTCAGGTCAGTACCTTGATAGTTCCAATTAGCAGAATTTGAACTGACTGTTGTAAAAGTAGAATCCCAAAACCCAGTTAAAGATCTAACTAGTAAATCTGCACCAGATGAACCATAAGCAGCTTCCCATTCAGCCGAGTTTGTTTGAACTGTTGTATAAACAGAATCATAATAACCAGTTAATGATCTAACACCAGTGTCAATAGTAATATTTGATAGACTAACATTTTCCCATAGTGTGTTTGTTGAGTTTCTTCTTATTATATCACCAGCAGATACACTAGTAATTAAAACATCATGTATTTCATTTAATTCGTATCCGTTTTGAACTTTAATAAAAGCGATTCCATTTCCATTATTTGCTCTTTCAACAACACCTAAATATACACCATGGTTTGGTGCTATTGGCTTTATATTAGTAAATGAACCTGCTGTTGAACCCAACCATAAAGAATCTCCAGAATTAAATGATCCTAGAGCTAATCCGTCCATAGAACCACCTATAGTTATGTATCCAGTTTCGTTTGGTGGAATTGTCTCGTTTACAATACCAAGAGTTTTAGATGATGTGGATTCGCTAGTATTTGAAGCTAATTTTACTGATAGTTTATCTCCATGAGAACCAAAAGCATATACTACATTTCCTCTTACTAAATTTGTACTTTCTGCATTAGAAACCAATGCTACGACATTAGGTGCAGATACATTAAGTATTCCAGACCCGTCTCCAAATATAGTGTTAGTAGCACTTATGTTATTTACATATGTAAAATCAGATGCATGAGAACTTAAATCAGAACCTAAAACAAATACATTTGAATGATTTATAAGATTTCCAGATCCAGCAGCAATAAAAGAATAATCTCCACTAGCATTTATTTTATTTTTTAAACCAGAACCTATTAAAGAAAAATCACCAGCAATGTCGTTATCTTCACCATTTATTACAGAAGATCCACCACCTGTTATATCATTATTATAACCACCAAGAACAGAAGCATAAACCTGATTGACTGTATTGTTTCCGTAATTAAAATTAACAGAACTATAGTAATGATTTAATGTATATGGATAATCATTACTATTTAAAAAAGAAACTATAGAAGAAACAGAATCACTTACTGTTTTTGTAAACAGTTTTCCGTCCACTGTATTAATTCCTAGTTCACCTAATTCTAGAGAACTTAAACGAGGAATAACACCAGAAACGTTGTTTCTTTTTATTAAGATAAGATTTTCTGTCTCAGAAGCCATACTTATTTTTTAAGTTGTTTTATGACTGGAATTTTTTCATTATTTTTTGATTCTTTGAAATCAAAGTTTTTATTAAACTCTTTTATTTTAGAAGAGTTTATTTTTTCTTTGTTTAAAAGTTTTTTAAAAAAATCAAATATCATATATTTATTTACAAAAAAACCCGAATTGGAAACAACCAATTCGGGTTTTTTTTTCTTGTTTTAATTTATTTTAAAAACTTCCCCCATCAATGATGAAGTTAGTTAATGTTGATGTTTCAGCTGTACCTGTAATGTTACCGGTAATTGTTAAGTTTGAACCAAAAGTAACAGAACTGTCTACATCTAATGTACCGGTAAAATCACCATTTACACCAAAAACATTACCTGATGCAGAAACGTTTCCAAACACTGTTAATTTTTCGTTTGGAGTACTTGTTCCAATACCAACATATCCAGCAGAACCTGTTTTACCATCGATATATAATGCTATATTTGCATCATCATAAAAGGCAGCAACAGCTTGTTCACCAGTTTGAGTAACTTCTAAAGCTGGACCAGTACCACTATTTGTAATATCAAATGCACTAGTTGTTGTTACACTAGTATTAAGAGTGGTTGTGTTTCCATTAACTGTAAGATCTCCAGTAACAGTAATATTACCAGAAGCAGTAACATCAACGAAAGTAGCATTTCTTGAAGAATCAATAACTTCCGTACCATCTATTTGATAAGAATTAGCATCAACATAAGATGTTGCATCAACATAACCAGTTACGATTAAATTATTATCAACTGTTAATTGGTTTTCAAAATATTTTTCACCTGAAATTGTCTGATTTGTAGAACGATCAACAAAATTTAAGGCAATGCTATCATTAATATCATCTACATAAAGTTTGGTAACTGCATCATAATCATTTACAGGAGTACCAATATCTGTTAGTACATTTCCATTAAAATCTAAAGTTGAATTAGAAGAAACAGTTACAGATGATAAAGTAGTTAAACCAGTAAAAGTTTTATCACCTTCAATTGTTTGTGAAGTAGTGCGATTAACAAATGCACCATCACCACCAATAGCAATAGTTCCTAAACCACTAGCACCATAGTAGAGTGTATAGTTCTTTTCGTTGAAACCAAGCTCACCCCCTGAAAGAACTGGCAAGGAATTGAGTGGGCTGTCTGGTAGACGGCGTTTAATTAAGATTGTATTTATTGTTGACATAGGCAAAAATACTTATCTTTTTAATTATACAATTTAAAAAAAAAACAAATAATTTTAAATTTTTTTTTTAAAAAAAACCAGCATCAACAACACCAGCTTGAATATAATCTGTTACCTGCTGCCAACCACCAGAAAAACTTTGTTGTATAGTATCCATTTCTTCCGCTGTTTCCAACCATTTTCCTGTTAATGTTTGCATCAAATTAACTTCTGCAACTTCTTCTGGATTAAGATAAAGAGCAGAGTTTGCTATTAAGTTATTTACTGCACTGTCAATTTTGTTTTGATATAAACTAATAGCAATATTAAAAAGATTGTTTATTTCATCAAAATGAGGAGCACTATCATTAACAATTACTGTTAAATCACAATTATCTTCTTCGTTTATTATAACAGTTGTATCACTCATTTTAAGTAGGCGTTGATGGTGTTTCTGGTGGTGTCTCTGGTGATTGATTTACTTCGGATTCAGGTGGAGTAGGTGCACCAGTTACAGGTGTCTCAGAGCCTCCAAATTCAGGTATTTCTGCACTAGTAGAGCCACCACCAACCGATCCACCCGATGGTAATCCCTCACCAGCAGCACTAGCTTCTTGAGCGGCATTTTGTGTGGCTTCCATTTGCTCTCTCCAATTTGGTCCAGCTGCTTGAATTTGCTGAAGTTCCCAAGCTAATGCGGCATCCTTCCTCTTCCATTCCATATTTTCACTTATCGAGGAATCTGACATTTCCAAATAATATCTTTGCGCAAAAGTATTAGAAATTCCTTCATTTTGAGACATATCACTAAAGTTTTTAAGTTTTAATTCTAATAGTTGTTGTTGTCTAATGGCAAAGAAATTAGAAGGAGGAACCATTTCAAGATTAAAATAAGATTCTTGAAGTTTATATTCTTTCCATAATCCGGTTAATTTTAAATGAGTTATAAATGATGTTTTAATTCCAGAACTGAATTGATTTTGAAGCCTAACAATAAATTTAGCAAATCTTAATTCCTCTTTAAGAATTTCTGCACCATCTTTAAATGATTCTTGTGGATTCAATCTGCTTGTGGGAACCTTTAAGCTCTTATAAAGTTTTAATACAAAATAATTTAAATCATCAAGCTGTCCTAAGTTTTGACCACCTTGAAGAACTTGGACATCAGATCCTTGTTCCCCTGCTCTTTTTGCAAACCAAAAAGAATCTAACATTGATTGTGGGTCATAAACATTTCCAGCAGATCCTCCACCAGATGCACTATTGGCTGATTGACTATCATATGTTTTTTTAGTCCAATATTTTTGCATTAAACTTTTTACATATGCTTCTGCTTTAGCCGGAGGCATGTTTCCCACATCTATGACAAATTTCAATCTTTCTGGTGCTCTAACCATTCTATAAATGATAATAGCATCTTCTAAAAGAGATAATAGTTTATATGCCCTTCTACAATTTTCTATAAATGGTAATTTAATTGTTACATTATCATTCCATATACCAGAATCTATGTATGTAACCTGATTACCTTCTAATGTAATCATCTGGTGTTGCAAAGTATTTGCATTACCTATATTAGTCGGAAGATTATTTGCGTTTGGTGTAAAATTAGGATTTCTTGGATCAGCTTGATTTACAAAATTTATTGGTTTTTGAAATAAGAAATTTTGAATTATATTATTTTGGACATTATCGTAAATGGGATTTATGAGTTCACCAGGTATAGAAAGAACACCTATAACACCTTTGTCTTTTCTTTCTTCGTGTACAATATTTTCAAAGAAAATTTCTCCCTCGGTTAAAAGTTTTCTACAATAACCCCAACCTTTTGAATCAAGATCAAAACATTGTACAAATTTATAAAATTCTTTTTGTATTTCTGTTTTTGTTTCTTCGTCTATTTTTGTTATATTTGTAAAATTTATTTTTATAACTCTACCATTTTCATCCTTCGTTATAAATTCATCACAAATCTCGTCCAAACAATCAGATACTTCTGCAAATGCAGCCATTCTTCTGTACTCTGAAAGTCTTCTTTGTTTATCAACATCCAAATTGGCATATATGTATTGATGATAACCTTTGTCAGATCCAAAAACATTAGCAGGATTCATTGCATTGAATCCATCTTGGTTTAAATAAGGACCAACCAAAACAGATTGTTTCATTACATTCATCTGATATCTCTTAGATAACCTGTCAAACAATTCATACTTCGGATTGTTTGTTTCTGTTTCCATAACATCATTTATAAAAGGAAGTTTTGAAACTAATGAACTCATAAAAGATCTACCATTATCTTTTTGAATGTTTGCTTGTGGTGTTATTTCTGACATTTTAGTATTGTTATTTATTAATCTTCTTGTAAGAATTCAAGATAATCTTGTTCTTTATTATCATATGTTAAATTTTCGTAATTCTCTGGATTTTGTTCATCTTTTGGATAATCGTTTGTTGAAAGTCTGGTTTTATCGTATTCTACATCATTATAATTTATTTTCAAATAATTTTCATCTAATTCTATAAATCTTGAATCAGATTTTAATTTAAATAAAGAATAATTATTTCCGTATAAATCCATTTTCCAACTTGTTACAACACCTAAATCAACCAAATATTTTTTTCTTCTATCAAGATAAACATCCTTTGAAACTTCTCCTCTGAAGTTTAATCCACTACCAGTCCATCTCCTATTTTCATTATAAAATTGAAACGGATCAGTTGCTCTACTAACACCATATTGATTTATTCCCAATATTTCGTATTCACTTTGATATGGTGTGAATTTTTGTGTATTCTTTGTATTTGTTATTATACCAGAGACTTCACCTGAACCATACGGCATCATCATCCATCTATTATCTATATAAGATATTTTAGTTGGAGATATATTATCAACATTTGATAAACCTCTGGTAATAGGTCCATATTTCTCGGGATCTAAAAATATAGGTTCTATTTTGTTTTTCTCAAGTTCATAAACCTTTGCCTCATCTATTTGAATATTATAACCTATACCAGCAAAGAAAGGAACACCTAATTTTGTTGGTAATAAATAATGACCAATTTGTTTTTTAGAAACAAAATTATTTGTGTATGGGATAGTTGCTATTGTTGGAAAGTTTACATTGTCCAAATGTGCATATGGATTTTTTGCTTGTAATATTTTACCGGAAAGTAATTGTGAATATGTTGGATTACATTTATATAACAAGAAAAGATCTTGATTAAAAGAAAAACCATTTCTAGCAAAATAATTATATTTTGCTGGTTTGAACTCGTAAGTTTCTTCTAATAAAAGATCTGATTTTTCAAAAGTTCCTTTTGCTATGTATTCTAAAGAATCATTTTTAAATAACTTGGATAAATTTGAATATTGTTTGGAGAATTCTATTTTATTCCATTGATAATTTGTTTTATTTTCTTTAAATGAAATTTTATGAGAGAATTTAACTCTTTCTGGGCTTCTTCTTACATACTCAATATGATCGCTATATCCGAGAATCATGTCAGAAACTTCTGGTTGTTTTATTGGCAAATAATCCAACCATCTAACATGACCACCCATGTAAATGAGTTCTTTATTAAAGTTATTATCGTTATCTTCATCTACATATGCTTTACCCCAAAATGGTTTAGCACCTTTATAAACATCTATACTATCATTAATATATTTGTTGTTAGAATAATCCCACCCTCTCAATGGTATTTTTATTGTAAAATACTTAGATGGTGTTGAAAATGAAATATATTCATCTAAAGGCGAAGAATAATTCATCGATTCTCTATGAACATATGCTATATTATCATTAGGTCTTAAAATAATGTCACTATCTTCTTCTGTAGAAATCCAATCACCGTTTCCATTTCTAACCATTTTCATCCATTTTGATCTAACATCACCACATTGGGATATTCTGTAAACAATATCTCTTATGACTCTTTCAATATTGTCAAATTCATTTACATTTAAATATTTTTGTAAATTAAAATATAACCCTTTTGTTGCAATAGTTTCCATTACATTGTTTAAAACAGAAAGAGGTCCAACATCAATCGATTGAATTTGAACTATGGATTCGTTTGTTATTACCCAACTTGATCCATTCCATTTATATGTAGTGTTAATATCGTCAATATAATAGGCATCATTTTTAGCAACATCTGTTATATTGTTTAACTCTGAAAATGTATTAAGACTAGCTATTAAATTTAAATTTCCTGTAATTTCATCTATATAAGAAGGTAGTAATATATTACCATACTTATCTTTAGCTAAGTCTGATGTCTCATTTCCATCACTAATAATGATAATTCTTTTTATTGCATCAGGTCTAGGTTGATTAAAAACAGGAACTCTTTGAGCATTTACAATTGTTGCATTTACATCAGAACAAAATTTATTTAAATTTAAAACGCTTTTTTTATTATTTTCTGTTATTTGTGTTGTTAAAAGATAGTATGCAAATTTTACAGCATCGTATATATTTGTTCTATACGTAAACTCGTTATTTTCATTATAATCCTCTAATATATTCAGAAAAGAAAACATGTCTGGAAAAAAAGAAATATAAGATGCTCTTATTTGCCTAGAATCAAAAGCAACTATACCTACCTGAACATTGTCAGAAACATTTGAAAGAATAGATTTTACAATTTCTTTAGAAGTATCTAAATTATATTTTTGTGATTGACTTATATCAACACATAAAACTATATCATATGGTTGAGATGATAAACATTTTGCGTGTTGTTTCTTGTAATCATAAGAAATTACTAATTTTGGTCCAGAATTATCTACTTTTTTAAGATGTGATCTAAAATAAGTGTATCTTCTACCAGTCTTTAAAACCATCATTGCACCTGTTGATGTTTTCCAAGAACCAAACCCAAAACCAACTAAATTTGAATTTAAAGAATTTAATTGGAAAAAGGAAAATTGAGGACTTGATTTATAATCAAGACATCTTGTATCTTGCCAAGTAGTAAAATCAAAATCTTCAGCAAGACCTTGTGGATCTGCATAAAGAACATCACACATTCCATCATAATCTGTTACATTTTTACCCTTATGTCCTATCGGGGAATATAAAACAGATTTACAAGTACATAAATTCCAAAAATCTACATTATTTGTTATTGGTTTTGGATTTGAATAATCTTGATTTATGTAGTAATCTCTGTTCCTATCATCATATTCACAATTTGTTTGATGGCTTGAATAATAAAAAACCTCATCTGCTAAAGTATCTTCTCCACACCATATAAAAGATACTCTTTTACCCGAATCTATAACAGTATGCAAACCATTTTGATTAGGGCCATCTATATATTTTTCACAACAAGTTGCTTTTGTTTTGTATACAGGTATCTCATTCTCAAATACATTTAAATCATTTATACTTATATTTTTAAGCCAAGCAGCTTCTACTGGTTTACCGCTTCTTTTATCTAATTTATATATCTGGTCGGATTCTTCTAATGTTCTTCCAGCGACAGCACCTCTAAAACATTCTTCAGTATCTAATGTTTTTAATTCAACAGGATCACAAAAATCATTTGTGATTGTTAATGGAATATTTTCGAGATCACTTTCAATTTTGATTAAAGGCCAAAGAATATTGTTTAAACCATTTGTTATGGGTATTTCTGTTTCTTCAAATTTATATAAAAAAGCTACTTCTGTTTTACCAATTAAATCATTATATGAAGGAAATTTTCCTGGTATATGTTTTTGTTTTATAATAACATCAGAGTCTAATGCTGTTTTATCTGAATAAGCTCCTTGTTTATAAAAATTTGTTTGGTTTAAATACGTATTATCACTGGATAATGGAGGTAATGGAAGAGTGTAATAATTATTTAAAATTATACTTTTTTCTCTATCTGATAAAAAATAAAAGTATTTATTTGAATCATCATTCGTTAAAAATCCTCTCCATTGATTTGTGTTTTTTGTTAAATTAAATCCAGTATAAGGCCAAATAAATCTTCTGTTTTCATTCGGATCAACGGTAAATGAAACATTTATTTCACTATATTCTGTTCTTGGTCCCATTAACCAAGCACCTTCAACATATCCTTTTTTGTCTGTTAGAATTATGTCAGATTCTTTAAAAGATCCACCTCCAGTTGCTCCGTTTGAAATTAAATTTGATTTATTTATTTCTATAGGAGCGTATATATTTTCAATATTTTCTATCGAATAAACTTTGTCTCCGCTTGGCCAAAAAAACCAGTTATTACCTTGTTCAAGATTTATAACTGTTGTGAAATCAGCGGTCAATTCTGTTTCAGCTTTTATAGCAGTAAGACCAAAAAGATCATTACCCATATATTTTTCATTTAATGAAATGGTATTAATCGCATTTAAATATTCATATTCTGTGGTATCATCTTCTATATCTGCATTTAAATTTAAAAATTCTTGATAAAATTTTGATAAAGGATCATTTGCTCCTCTTTCTTTTACTGATGTTGATAATAAACCAAGAAGTTGATTTCTGTTTATCTTACCTTTATATGGAAACGTATTTAATAAATTATTGGTATTAACAAAATCCTCTATGTTTGATTTTGGGGATTGATCAAAATAGTTTGACTTGTCGTAAAGTTCTTCTATTTCTATATAGAATAAACTATTAACGTTTTTTAATTCTGGTACTAATCCAGTTAATTCTTTATAAGGTACAGGAGCTATTCTATCTTTGGATGTAAAACTTCTTAAAATATATTCATATAAAAGTTTTTCTATACCTCTATTCGAGGAAGTTAAATTATATTTTAATTTTGAATCTTTTAATGCTTTTCTTTTTTCATTAAAAGATTTTGCAAGTTCTTTTATTTTTGTTGTAAAATAAGGAAGAGAATTTATTAAATCTTCTCTGTTATTAAAGTCTATTTGTGATAAAAATCTATCTCTTTTCTCGTCACCAAATACATAATTTATTTCTTTTAAAAGCTGAACATACTCATTTCTTAAATTTGATGTTGGTAATTTTTTTTTGTTATACCATTCTCTTAAATAATTTGAATATTGATAATGGTCATCAGTAGCCGAAAGACCATTTTTGGCCAACCAATCGGTATAAGATAATGGTTTATTTTCATCATTCATTTAATTAAGAAATAATTTCAGTTAAAGTCATTGTTGAAATAGCTCTATAACTATAATCATCATCATCATTATCGCTCCAAGCTCTATTGATCCATGTAGGACCTCCAGAGTGTACAGCATATGGGCTATACGCTCTGGCTTGAATTTTATATGTTAATGATAGAGCAGTTACATTACTTAAATCATCAATATAATCTAATGTTACTGGTTGTATTCCATGGTAATTGTCCGCATCCATGTTTCCAACTCCAACCGATGTAGCAAGAACTCTTTTGCCAGCAGCATCGGGTAAACCTATGGGAGTACCCTCTCTTAAAATTCTAAAAGCAGGTCCACCATAAGGATAATATGTATTAGCAGAAATATTTGCTTGAATTCTGACTTTGTTTGTATTTTTAAATCTTGTTATATTTAAAACCAAACCATCAATATCCATCCAACTTGTTGCACTGTTTATTACTTGTTGTGTATTTGTTTTTACTGCTTGTTTTGTTTGTATAGGAAATCCTGATGGTAAATTTGAAATAATATTATCAGAAATAGTTGAGGGATTAATACCAACATAAAGTCTAGTATCATTATCACCATTTCTTATGATTAAACCATTTTCACCAGAAATAGTTCTAAATTTTAAATTTGAATTTGATGTGTTTTTACCAGCATAAACACCAACTCTATTTGTTGCATCTGTTAATATATTCTCAGCATCAACTTTTGCATCTATTAAAATGTTATCTGTTTGTTGTGTTAATACAATGTCAGTACCAGCTTTTAGTCCTCTAAAATTTAAAACAGTTGTGTCTTGTTTGCTTGTTGTGAAATCTTTGTAAATCTCACATCTGTCATCGCCAGAACCAGCATTATCAGCTTCAGTTTTCAATCTAAGAATATAAGAAGCATTTAGTTGTTTTGTAGCATAAACACCGTCTCTAACCTTTTCATCAACAACAAGCAAATCTCCTGATTCCAAATTATTTTTTTCTATTTTTGGTAATTCACGTATTTTTAGTCCTTGTGCCATAACTTATAATTATCTTTTTATATAACAGGATACAATGCACTTCCATCCAGTTTTTTTTGTTTCTTTGGATTATCTGTTCCTGTTAAAATATATTGTGGGTTTTTATCAGTAGATTCTGACATTTCCAGTTTTATTATATCATCTTCATCTAGTTCTTCTAACAATTCGGTTCTAGGAACAAAAACAGGTGTTTCTTTAGATTCTACAATAGATATAGGATATCTACCTTTATAGATTCTATTTTTATAATAATACTCTTCGGCTATGTAAAAGGGTACATCAAACATTATAATTAATTATCCAGAAAGACTAAATATTATAATAATGAATAAATTTGATAAAATTATAAAGGAGGCATCGGAAGGAATGTCTGAAAATAAAGGTGGTACTGGTGGAATAGCACAAACTATAGGAAATATATACCAAGGAGCAAAACAAGTTGCAACAAATCCAAGTTTGAGTCCATTAATTAATATTGCAACATCTTTTTTTACTGAAAGAAATAAAATAAAACCCGTTGAAAGATCTTCGGTAGAAATTATGTTTAGAGACACAAGATTAGGAACAAAAGAAGCTCTAACTAACCCTGTTTTTTCATTAGATGCAATTGTTTTATATGATTCAAATGTAACAGACAAAAAAACACCAAGTAAAGGCAAATTAGTAGGTAGAGCAGTAAAACAAAGTGATCCAATTGTTAAAAATTTTTTAGATTTTTTACAAAAAAATAATTATAATCTTCCTCCGATTGATAATAATTCAGGGAGAAGATTTTGGGTTGTTTTATCTCCACAGGGAGATAAAACGCTAAATACGATACTAACAAAATGGCAACAATTTTCAAACGCAGTAAAATCTAAATTTAATAAAGTAATAGGAAAATCAACACCTCAACAGCCTCAACAGACTCAACAGCCTCAAATTATACCAGACAATGAAAAACAACATTATACATTTTATATTGCTGAAAGTGTGATTTCTAATAATATTGGAAAATTCACAATATCAGATAATCCTAATTATGATAATTATGCACAATGGAATACATCAAACACATATTTAGAAATGGTTGACCAAAAAAAGGGAGGTGTTCTTCATAAACTTGTGCCAGTAAAAGAAAAAAATAATTTCAGTAGACTTTTACAAGCTGGTCCGGAAACTGCGTATGGAGTTTGGTATTTCTGTAAAGATTTAGAAAAATTACAATCAAGCGAAAAAGAAGAAAAGGAAACAACTTCATCATTTAATCTAAACACAAGAACATAAAATTTGTTTTGACATTACAAAAAATTATCCGTAATGTACAAGGAGTATGAAAAAACTACTCCAAACAATCATTCTAACATCAATATCATTCTCATTTGTTGGTTGTGCATACCATACAACTCGTTCATATACTTATGGTTCACCTGAACGTGTGGTAGTAGAAAAACAGCCAATAATTATTAATCAAGCTCCACGATATCAACCAGTTAGACGTGCTGCTCCAGTATATGCACCAGTTCCAGAGTTTCAAACTGTATCATTTGTGTGCTATTGATTTTGTGAATGGTTATTTTTATGTATAAGTATTATACATAAACATGAAAAGAAAAGATGATTTATTATTAGAACAACTTTATCAAGAAGGAATAATTGAAAGATTACGAGGAAAAGGTGCAGCTTTAGTAAAAGGTGCTGGTGCTGGACTCCAAAAATTTGGATCGAAAATTGCTGGGACAGAAGCTCCAAAAATTTCTGCAAGAGCAGAATATGCAAAGGCACAACAAAAATCTCTTTTAAATTCTTTTAAGAGAAAAGTAGAATCTGAAATAAAAGATTTTTATAATGATTTAAAAACTTTTAAGGTTGATCCAGACCCAACCCAATTAGAAAAAGATTTTCCTGTTATTGCTCAGAAACTAAAAGTAATTCAAAATCTAAGAGACTATCTTTCCGATCCAGAAAAATATCCAAAACCATCTACAATATCTCCGGATTTCGAGGTTCTTCCTCCAGAAAGTTCAGCTGAACAAAAACCTCAACAACAGCAATCTCTTCCATCAACAGGAGAGAAACTGGCATTACCAAACAATAATAGAATGGGTCTTCCTTCTCCAGAAGAAAAGGATGCATCAAAATCGAATGAAGAATTTTTAGCAGCAAGAGGAGTAGCACAAACACCAACTCAAGAAAAACCTACAAGTTCACCAGTGTCTGATTCTCAAACACCAGAAGAAAGAGCGGGTTTAGAACAAGTAACACAACCACCCAAACAAAATCCAGTAAATAGAATGACTTATAAAGGTGCGGAATATAGTAGGGACGAAGAAGGAAATTGGATAAAACATATTAAAGGAAGTAAATTTGGAAACAAACAACCTTTAGATGCACAAAGAAATAGAAATTTAATTAAAAATTTAAACAGTTCCGCTGTTTCATATACAAAAGAAGAAAAACCTGTGGGTTCCGAAGTAGCAGCAAAAAAAGCAGCAAAAAGAGCACCAATGGCAAAATCTAAAATCGAGGCTGATAGACTAAGGGAAGGTGATCCAAGCAAAGGAGCATTAATAGGAGATTCTTATAACCCATTTGCAGAATTTTTAAAAGGATATCAATTAGTATGAACACACATCAAGATATTAAAACATTAAATGATTTGTATTATAAAAGAGTTTTCTTAAAAGAAGATTCAAATAATCAACAAGAATCTCTTTCTACTTTGTTTTCTGCACTAAAAGGAAAAGAGCAACAAGTAAAACAAATTGCACAAGAATTAGAACCAGTTATAGATAAAGCATTAGAAAATCCAGAAGAAGCTGCAAATTTAAAATCAGAAGATATCAAAGAAATACCACAAGAGTCATATATAGCCGAAGGTATTTTTAAAAGAGGAGTATCAAATGTAGCAGGAATGGCAAGAACATTTAAAGGTGCTTCTGATAAAGATAACAATTTTCAAACAAATCGAGTCAATAAAAGGTACGAAATGTTGAAAAACAAAGTAGAAAAACATTTAAGAGAACTTGAAAGAGATTTGGATGTTAGCTCTGATTATGATCAAACTGTTAAGAATGAAATAAAAGGAATGATATCTCGTCTTTCTTCTGAAGAGTTTGGAAGTATAACACCAAAGCAATCAAAGTTTGGAGACTTCAGACACAAAATGGGAAGAGGAGTTGAATGGTTAGGAACAGCCGCTACATTGGGTGGTATTGCTGCTGTTTTGGGTGCAGGTATAGCAGGTGCTGTTGGTGCATCAGGAATCGCAGCAGGGTTAATACAAGGTGCTGTAGTTGGTGCTGTAAGAAAAGCTGGTGCAGACATTATTAACGGAAAAAAACCAACTGTAAAAGAAGTTGCAACGCAAGCTGCAATTGTTGCCGCATTAGGTGGAGTTACAAACCTCCCTGTAACTCAAGAATTCATATCAAACAATTTAGATGCTATTTATAATCATCTATTTGGTGGTGATGAAGTAGGATCAACAATTTCCGATTCTATTCCTGATGATTCTATTCCTGATGATTCAGAGGTCTTAGATCAAGAGTTTTTTAGCGGTTCAACATTAAATCCAGAAGATTATTTTGAAAGATGGCATGATTCATCATTCGATTTCGACTCTGATTTAGATCAGAGTAAGTTGGATTTTGATAATGCTTTATTTAATAAAGGTTTAAAAGGTATTGGAGAGTGGTCAGATGGTCCTTCTCCCGCAATAGTTAATGCAGCATCAGAAGCTAATTTAGATGCTGATGATTATGCAAAATTAACAGAAAAATTAAATGGCTTGACTGATGATCAGTTAAATAATTTTAAAAAGAACTTTGAATCAAATCCAGCAAAATACGCAAAAGCACTTATAAAAACTTTAATGAAAAAATAATTGACATTACGGATAATTCTCTGTAGTTTCAATTATTGTCATGAAAAACATTATTGTTATTGCTGTCCTTATTGGTGGATTCTTTTATTTCACCAATGATAAGTCTGTTTCAATCGAGTATTATTATGATGGTAATTATCCAAACGAAATTCAGAAAGGATTGGATTATTGGGGATCGAATAGAATGGAATTTATAAGAACAAAAAATCCAAGAAATGCTTTTTTACATATCCAACATGTTGACCCAAAATATATTAAAAATAAAAATTGGGTTGCACAATATGTTCCAAGAACAAAGACTATAATGCTTAATAATTATTATGACAAGTATTTGAAAGGTAATTATTTATCAGCAACAGTTGCACATGAGGCTGGTCATTTCATCGGTCTAGCACATAATGACGAAACAAATTCCATTATGAACTATAAATTAGAATATAGTAAAACAGCACCATCATTTCTTGACAAACAAAGAGCAAATGATAGAATTACTTTATTGTATTATAAAAAGAAATTCAGTAACTTTATAAACGAAAATGATGACTACTCTTACATTGGATCAAGCTATAAATAATTGTACTCCTATAGAATGTTCAATGCCTTCCATTGAAGTATCAAATAGATACAAAATAATTTCAACAAAAAATGTTTTACAAAAAGCTATTGAAGATGGTTGGAAAATTTTTGAAACATATAAATCAGGAAAAAAGATAACATCTCAACACTTTGTTTTAATGACACATGATGTTATATTAAATAATGATGTTGTATCAAAACACTCTATACCATTTATTTGTCTAACAAATAGTCATAATGGAAAAAATAGTTTCAAATATGTTCTTGGTTATTATTCATTTGTGAATAATATTAAGATCTTTACAGAAGATGCTTACATGGAAAATTGTATCGTTAATCACAAGAAGGATAATGAAACAGATGCTCTTAAAAAATTAAATCAAACTAAAATATATTTCAGAAGTTTTTTTGATACACTTAAAACATTTCAAAACAAATTCTTATCAGAAAATGAAACAAAAACATTTGAATTATATGTTAATAAGATTTCTAACAAAACTATAACAATAGATTACAATAAAGAAAATAGTTTGTGGTTTATATCAAATATGATTCATATTCAACTGAGAAAAAACTTCAAATCAAACATGATATTTTCTCAAAAGATTTGGAAAGCAATGTGTGCTTCTCTTATTTTCGATGAAGATAATCTTAAATCATTTTTAATAAACAATGAATAGAATTTTGTGGGATGACTATGCTATGAGATTAGCAATCGTTGCTTCATTAAGGTCAGAAGACCCTTATATGAGAGTTGGTGCTTGTGGTCTGAATAAGCAAAATAGAGTTATAGGAGTTGCATATAATGGTCTTGCTTCTGGTAAAATTGTTGATACTGAATTTTGGAAAGACAGAGATAAAAGAAGACCATTTATGATTCATGCAGAAGCAAACCTTCTTTCTTTAATTAAGAAAGATGAGTGTCATTTACTTGCTTGCACACTTTTGCCTTGTTCAAACTGTGCAACCCTTATAGCTGCTCATGGAATTAAAAGAGTGATCTATTCAGAATTATACGATAAAGATAAAAAAGGTCTGGAAATTTTTGATTTCTATGGAATTGAACATAAAAAGATTTGATTATGAATACAGAAAACACAGAAGATGTTTCGGAAGTATCAATAAAACCTATTAAAAATAAATGGTTTTATTTAATAAAAACATATTTAAAGATTTTTTATTACAAAATAACTTTAAGATAAAATATAAATATTTTTGTAAATATCTTATATGTTAGATTTAAAATTATTGATAGAAAAGATTTTATTAGAAAGTCTTATTAGAGATAGATTAATTTCGATTTATAATAAAACAATAGACGTAAAAAAAGAATATGAAAAGAATAAAATTCGATTCAAATCATCAAGAGAGGAATCTAAAAAGAATCTCAATCATTATATTTTAAAAAGAATTGAGTTAAGATATCAATTGGGTGATTTGTTAAAAGGTAAACCAGTTTTATCAAAAGGTAAAGTTTTAGAAACAGAAGAAGACTTAGACGAATATATTATAAACAAAGACGCTCAATTTAATGATTTAATTGTTCTTAGTTCCAGACTTTTACCAAATTCACAAAGTTTTACAGGTCCACTATAACTTGAATAAATTTAAAAGATTAGAAGATATATCCAAATCTTTGGTAGATTATAATTCTTCCAAAAGATGTCATCATTTTTCATTTGTTTTATATAAAAACAGAATTGTTTCTATTGGCTATAATTCTAAAAAAACTCACCCAGTAAATTTAAAAAACAGAAAAAAAAGTTTAAAGACTGGTGAGGATTTCTCTGACCAAAAATATGTTTGCAGTGAATTTAGTGCTATCAATAAATTAAAGAATATGACAAATATAGATAGCAAAAAATGCGTCCTTGTTAATTTAAGATACAATAGGAATGCAGAAATAGCACTTTCAAAACCATGTATGTCTTGTGAAAACCTTTTAAAATATTTTAGTTTTAAAAAAGTTATATGGACAGATGATAATGGTAATTACATTTGTTGAGAAGAAACCTGATTTGGTTGTTCATCTCTTGCGTCTTTAAGTTTTTCTATATCTCTTTGAGCCAAGATAGTATCTAATTGTTTTTTTAAATTAGGATCTTGTGTAGTATCTCTAATTTGTTCTAATTTAGTATAAGGATCTTCTGAATTATCTTGTGTAATTGGTCCACCAGTCTTAGCATAAGATGCTTGTCTGGTTTGTGAAGTTGTTGATGGAGCGATATTTTTATTCTGTGGGTTTACATATCCACCAGTCTTAGCATAAGATGCTTGCTGGGTTAATGTATTTTCATCTAATTTTGTTTTCTTTTTTCCTTTTTTACTATCTGTATAACCTGTTTTCTTTTTAACTCCTTTAACACATTTTTCAAACTTTTCTGGTTCTTTTTTCTTCCCACCTGTAGAAGCATTACAAACAGCCCAAGGATTAACCTTTTTCTTTGCTTCTTCTAAAACAGTTGAATATGCTTGTTCAAGTAAAATATCGTCTTTTAATTTCATGTCAATTATACTTATCAAAACTATTGACAATAATACAAGTACTGTATAAATTATCTTTTGTAAAAATCTTTAAATGTTTGTTTAAAGATTTTTTCTCCTTCACCATTTTTTTTCAAATCCAATGAAAATTTTAAGTTATCAGGCTCGGTTAAAAACTTTTCTATTAGTTTTTTATCTTTTAAGAAGAAGGATTTTACGATTTCTGGATCGTATTCTTTGAGTAATTCTTCTAATATATTTAATTGTTTAATAACATCCTCCTTTGTATCAAGGATTGATGTTGCCAGATACCCATTAAGAAAACCTTTATATGATCCATGAACATATTCTATTGTTTTTTTAAATTGCATTATATTGTATTTAACACAAAACACTGTTTTAATACAACACCATGTTTTATTACCGCATAGATTTTCCTCAAATTTATTTCTTGACACTACATTGAATTAAAAGTAAGATTGTTGTTATTATGAAATTGGCATCTATTGAAACGATTAAAAAAATACGTGAACATCCAAATGCTGATTCTTTACAAATTTGTGAATTGCTTGGATGGCAAACTGTTGTAAAAAAAGGAATCCATAAAGAAGGAGATAAGGTTGTTTTCATTACGATTGATTCTATTGTTCCTCGTTGTGAGTGGTCTGAGTTTTTGGTAGATCAAAAGAATCCAAATAAACCTTTGCGTATAAAGAATATTAAACTAAGGGGAGAATATTCTTCTGGATTGGTAATACCTTTAACGGAATTTCCTATACAATTTACAGCAGTTGATGAAGGACACGATGTAACTGAACTTCTTAGTATAACCAAATATATTAAAGAAATACCAGCAAATCTTTCCGGAGAGAACGCAGGAGATTTTCCGAGTCATCTTGCACCAAAGACAGATGAGGACAATGGACTGAATGATCCTTCTCTTGTTGAAGAAGTTTTTAATTCAGATAATGAGGTTACAATAACATCTAAGATAGATGGTTCAAGTTGCACATTAGTTGTTGAGGATGGAAAACTCGTTCAAGTCTGTTCAAGGAACCTATCAAAGAAAGAGACAGATAATTCAACATTCTGGAATGCCTCTAAAAAATTAAAATTTCCAGATGGTTGGAATGGTATTATTCAAGGAGAACTTGCAGGAAACGGAATCCAAAAAAATCAACTAAAATTGGAAGGTATTACCCTTTTTGTCTTTCAAATTTCACAAAATGGTGTTTATATGACCTATGATGAGATGAAGAATTTCTGTGAAAATACTCTTGAATGTAATGTTGTTCCCCTACTTGCGAAGTTGAGGGTAGAAGAAACAATTAGACTCTGGACTAATCCACTTGCAAAATTACAGGAATACACAGACAAACAAAAATATCCAAGTGGACTAGATGCAGAAGGAATTGTTGTAAGACCTTCTAATTACATTAGAAGTAGAAATTCAAGAAGACCATTAGGATTCAAACTAATTAACAGAAATTACAAAGACTAAACTATTTATGAGCGCAGGAAAAGGAGATAAACCAAGAAAAGTGAATAAAAAACAATTCGATAATAATTTTGATAATATCAAATGGAATAAAGAAGAGGAAAAAATTCCAATTAAAAATAAAAAAGGAAAAGTTTCTTATGTTTATAAATAAAATCTATTCGTTTTTAAGAATTTTATTATACGAGTTCTGGATGGCATATTATTATGTAATATATTCTCCTAAATTATTGTTTTATCTTGTTTTAAGAGAATTATTATACATAATAGTAATGGTAAATTCTTTAATCGAATTGGTTTTTAAAAAAAGATAGAATTTTGTTTGACTATACCAGTAAAACCGCATAGATTGATAATCCATGATTGACCTAAACATATCCAATACCAAGTTTGATAAAGCTAAAAATATCGAAATACCAAAGGAATACTCATTCAGAATGAAGAGTGGTATCAAAGAAGTGGATAATCTTTTGGGTGGTGGTTTTGTTGCAGGACAAACCTTCACACTTGCTGGAACAGCAGGAAGTGGAAAGACTACCCTTCTACTTCAATTACTTGAAGGATTCAGCACAAATGGAATCAGAGCAGCATATATTTCCGGTGAAGAACCAGTTCATCAACTTGCGTTCACATCAAAGAGGATCAATACCAACAATGTTCTTCTTGCCAATATGAGCATCATAGAGGACATATTTGATGAAGTGGTGAAGAATGATTTTCATATTATTATTCTTGATTCATTCCCGTCTATCACAAGTAGGAAGGGACTCAAAAAAGTTCAACTCGAAACATACCTTGCCAATTATATTACATTCATGGCAAAGAAAACAAAAACAGTCGTAGGAACTGTTCTACATTGCACAAAGAGAGGAACATATAAAGGAACAACACTATTTCCACACAATGTAGATTCAAACTTCATGTTCAGAAGAAACAAATTTGATCAATCAATATGCGAAATTGAGATTACAAAGAATAGATTTGGTTCAACAGGAACAAGAAATTTCCGAATGAAAAGTAATGGAATTGACTTTACTTTGATTTCAGAAGAAGAGATAAGCAAACAACAAACAAAATAATAAAATGAATACTAAAAACATCGACACAAAAATAACCGATCTTATTCGGCAAACAGATGATATTCAATTCCTTGGAATATACAAGGAATTTCTAACATTCAGAAGGAAACACTTTGTTGAGTTCTTTCTTCTGAAAAAGATTCCATTTATAAACAATCTTATGGAATGTATTGAGGAGGAGATGGATAGTAGAGAGAAGATAGAGGAAATGGCAAGCCAAAAGACAGATGAGATTCTTCCAGAAAAAGAAGAGCAAGAATGGAAAAAAGAATGGAAGAAACAAAACGAAAAAGAAAAAGACACAGGTATAAAGAATGATTTCAAAAAGGTTCTAATGTATGTGGCGGCATTTCATATTTGTTTATTCACATTCTTTATTGCACAAAATGCTTTCAAAGAAGAAGATATAAATCAAAAAAGAAACGAGAATATGCAAGAAGCACTATACCCAAACCCAAACAAAATTAAAGGCCCAATATCAGATTCACTCGGAAAAAGAAAATAATATATGAAAAAAGATAAATCAAAAGGATGGTTGGCTGACATTTACAAACAAATGGAAGCACAAAGAAAAAAACTGGAAAACAAATGGACATTAGAATACGATCAAGATAATAAAGACTTTATTATTGATAGTGCTGATTTATCATTTGAATCAACAACAGATGATTGCATCTTTAATGAAAGAGAAAATTCAATTATATTGGGAGTTTTTGATACAATGACAGAATGTGTTGAATACTATAATAATATAATAAAAATAAAAAACGAACGAGATCACGATGAACATGGTCATGTTGATCCTAAATATGATGGAACATATCTATTAAGAATGGCTGATTGTTCAAATAGTCTTATTGATAACCTAATAAAAAAGGAAGCAGGGATAAAATCAATAAAAGAATTAAGACAAACAGGATATAAGGTAAGAGTAATGCACGAAAGAGACAGCATTAAAATCCAGACAATAAATGGAATTAGAAATTTCTATAATGCAAGAGGAGGATCAACAACAATACAAATCACAACACCAACAGGAATAACAATAGAAGGAAAATCCAGATGCTCTGAAAAAGAAAACTTTTGCAGAAAAACAGGAAATAGAATAGCAATGGAAAGAGCATTTGAAAAATTAAACAAAATTTGACAATAACAAAAATATAAATAAATAAAAATATGGAAAACGAACAAATAATCACAGAATATAACGAAAACACAGATGTTCCCTTCATTGAAGATGAAGAAAAAACAAATTCAGAATTTTCAACAGAAGAAGAAAAGAAATTCAAAGGTTCAAATGTAAAAGTGTTCATAACAGAACCAAAATCAAATATTAATATCAATAATGATTATATCTAATAACTACATAATAACATACCGGAAAAAGAATAAAACAATATCAAAACAAATAAAAAGAATTGATATTAAAGAAATAAAACAAAAAAATATAATCAATATATGCAAATCACAAGGGTATTATTATTTTCATTCTTCGCAATACTAATAGTAGGATTAATAGTATTATTTCCATTCTCACTAATATGGGCAGTCAATAACCTGTTTTCATTATCAATTCAATACAATCTAATAAATTGGCTATCATCACTAATAATAATAATTCTATTTGGAAATACATCTAAAACAATCAAAATAAAAAAAGAAAAAAAATCATGCTGTAAAGAAGAATAATACCTTTTTCTTTTTGACATTACAAAAAAAAATATGTAATCTGTGTTCCATGAAAATAAAAACCATGAACACAGACGAATGGACTGAATGTTTCAGCCCATTAAAAAACCACATAGAAACAAATTCCTCCTATGAAGGAACCATGTTTGAAACCTATGGTGAAGAACTAAACTTCGTAAGAACAAAGGCAAAACATAATCCATTTTGTGTCTGGACTCTCATGGATAGTGATGAGGATGATGACACAATTATTGTGGAAGGATTCCATTTTGTCAATAGACTTGGATATTTCATCACAGAGATTCCATTTGACAAAGAAACAAATTATGTGGTAAAAGATTAATTCCTATATGAATATCTTCGTATTAGACAAAGACCCAATAAAAGCGGCTCAGTATCATAACGATAAGCACACAATTAAAATGATCCTTGAACATACTCAAATGCTCTCAACAGCAATAAGAGTTTGTTCAAATGACAAGGTAGACGGAATATATAAAATCGCCCATATCAACCATCCTTGCTCCAAATGGACAAGACAAACAAGATCAAACTTTCTTTGGTTGTGCGAAATGACAGAAGAACTATTCAAAGAATATACAAGAAGATATAACAAAAACCACAAATCCTACGATACATTCATCACCTGTAAGAATAATGCCTTCTATATTCCAGACGGAAATCTAACACCCCATTCGCAAGCGATGCCAGAAGAATACAAAAATCCAGATCCTGTCATTGCTTACAGAAAATACTACATAAATGACAAAAAAGAATTTTCCACATGGAAATTAGGAAATATACCAGATTGGTGGAATGTATAAAAAATGACAGCAAAACAACAAGAAACAATTCTAAGGACATTTCTTTTTATTAAAAACCTAAAGGACATAAAGGATAAAGAAAAAATCCTAAACGAATTAAAAGAAACATACCCATTCCTAAATAAGATTTAATTCCCATATATGCCATCATACTCAAAACATATACAACAATACTACACACCAGCCAAT
>Ga0315902_10002130_pt1 | contig 31318 bp, 27 predicted proteins | sample LakEriMetagenome_9_FD_203523 | JGI IMG/M metagenome (GOLD analysis project Ga0315902, IMG submission 203523) | Freshwater fungal communities from buoy surface, Lake Erie, Ohio, United States - Buoy 12 MA117 | ecosystem: Environmental > Aquatic > Freshwater > Lake > Lake biofilm | place: USA...
CATCTGGAGCAACTTCAAAGAATTACTTATTATATAGTAACTATGATTTCAAAGCTGGTTCTATTGGTGTAACTTCAATTGGTGGTAGTGGGTTGTAAGCCTCAGCCAAACCCAGGTGGCGGCGTGGTCGCCGCCTCTACGACCATTCTCCCTAGTGAAGGGTGGATAAGGTAAGCTTTATATAAACAAAATATCTTGTCTGTCTTTGCGGTCTATATATTTCACAACCTGAAGTTGAATCCACTTTCCATCTTCGCCAAGCCCCCAGAGAATACTGTTTCCATCAACTAAAATTTTAACTTGTCCGCGGTGTTTAATGCGTGAAACCTGACAAACTGTTGTAGAATTTTCTTTATCCTGACAAAAGGCTAGAGACCATGAGCCATTATAATCTATTGGTGATATAATTGCCGCTTCCTGAACAAGACCTAAGTCTGCAAATAGGTTGATGAAATGTGACTGTAAATCGTTGTTGAAATTACGAATCATTGGCTTGGAAGGAATAATTTTAGCGGGTGCTATTACTGGTACATCCTGTAGAGGCAAAGCCTTATAATCATAGAAATGGGTTACTTTACCATTGGCAAAAAGCTCCATTATTGGTTGCAGCAAAACTGTGGTGCTGGTTAAAAGGAAGTTCTGGTACCTTCTTTGGTACTGATAAGGGGTTAAAGCAGCAAAACCAATGGCTATTCCTACATAAACTGTTAATATACTTAAACCAATCCGAAAGTATAATTTTCCATTGATTAATTTTGCTTTAGGCTTTACCTGGGTTGACATCACCCAATTAGTTTTGAATTTTAGGAAAAAAGTCAAGCATGAATAATTCAGAATATTTAACACTAGTTGCCGAAGTAAATCGGCTGAGGAATGAAGTACATTTATTTAATGTGGAAGAGATATCAGAATCTGCTTTAGATGATCTAAAACACAAAATTACTTTATACGAAGTCAATAATCCTGATAAAATATCACCAAATTCACCTAATTATGTGGTTAGTGGGGGAGTAGCCAAAAACTTTGTAAAATTCAAACATACAAGGCGAATGCTTTCTTTAAACGATATTTTTTCTTTTGAAGAATTGATAGATTGGGATAAAAGATGGAAAGATTATTTCAAAAAAGAGGTTGAAGTTGCAGAAGAAGTAAAAAATTTTAACTCTGAATCAGATCAAGTATATGTTTGCGAACCAAAACTTGATGGTTTAGCTATTTCTTTGCATTATGATGAAGGAAAGCTTGTTTCTGCAGCAACCCGCGGCGACGGTTTTGTGGGTGAATTAGTAACCGAAAATATTCGCCAAATAAAATATATTCCTAAAGAGATTGAATTTAAAGGAAAATTAGAGGTTAGGGGAGAAGTGTTTTTATCTAAGCAAGATTTCGAAGATTTGAATAAAAAAATTACTGAAGGCCAATTAGTTGGCAAAATGGGCAACACTGGCCCTGAAGCAGTTTTTGCAAACCCAAGAAACGCCGCAAGCGGAACAATAAGGCAATTAAATTCAGCAATCGTAGCAGAAAGAAATTTAAGTTTTGTAGCCTATAATGCCTATTTAGGGTAAATTATGAACCAAGAACAGCCTTTAAATTTTAGTGCTTTTACCAATTCAGATGGAAGTGATTATAGAAAAGAGGGGGAGATAAATCTTTCGTCATTATCCAAAAAGCTTGAAAATGAGGATATCAGACTGATTGAATTAAAGCAATTATGGCGAAATGTTACTGGAAAAGTTGAGTATGAAGGCCAAACCAGGTTTTTTAAAATGGCTAGTACTGAAGGTATAAGTCAAAAATTAGAGAATGAGGTTGTGTGGAATAACTTTGCAAATTCCAACCTCCAAAGTTCTAGTTTGCTAGTCCCTAAGATTATTAAAAGTGGAAAGTTAGACGATCTATCGTTTTATGTTTCAGAATTTATAGATGGTCGTCCACTTGCAATTAAATGGGAAGGTGGCAAACTAAGTCCTAAAATATATAATTTAAAAAAATATTTACCAGAAATTTGTGATTTTATTGCTAATTTACAAAATAAATCGCTGTTATCATTTGGAGACTCCGGCAAAACGATATCTGATATTTCCTCAAATCGTAGTATAAATGAAGATGATAAAAAACTTTTACTAGATAAAATAAAATTTTGGATTCAGCCTGAAAGCATCATCTGTACTGATCTTAAAGACACACTTAGCTTGGTTGAAAATAGCATTTCTAAATGGAAATTCTGTATTAATCATTCAGACTTTGTACCATGGCATATTTTAGAAACAGAATCAGGGGAATTATATTTAATTGACGGCGAGCATGCTTCTTTAAAACCAGATTTTTATGACATTGCTTATTTTTATCACCGTACATTTACACAAGCTGAAAGACCAGATTTAGCTGAAGAATTTTTGCAATTAACTTTTTCGAAATTAAACACAGAAAAACAAAAACTATTTAACAAGCAATTTCCATCTGTTCTAGCTTCCAGAATTATAGGTGGCTATTTTGACGCAGTGAATGACAAACAGGCAGATTTAGGGTTTCATCATCAACTTAAAAATTTGCTTGAAGGAGGAGTGCTAAGTTTTTAGTTTTTCGCCAATTTGGCGGATTCTTTTTTTCAAAATGTCTAATAATCAGCCTAAATTTTGAATTTACTTGTGGTTGTTACATATGGCGATCCTTGATCGCCGCTACAATATATCTTACTGTGTCCCAGCATCTTGAACACCCTGCATTTTCAGAATATCTTTAGGGTTTGTGGTTATAATTTTATGCTCGGTTGGGAAGGCTACAATTTCTATAGCTACATGCCTTGGGCCAGCGAAGAAAATTCCTTGGCCTACTTCAGACTGCAACAAAACCTGTTTTTCTCCCTCAGTTAAAGCAAAAGCGTTGGCCACACCATCGATAGCTGCAGTAGATTGTTTCAACAAAATTTTCATAGCGGCATTAGTAACAATTGGTTTTCCAAAAGGTGAGTTTAAGAAATCTCCTACATCTTGGGTAATTGTGGTTATTCCCAAATAATATTTTCTAGCTCGTTTTGCAAGACCAAACAAAAATCTGGCTGAATCTTCGTATTGCATCATAATCCAGGCTTCGTCGATGGCTAAAATTCTTTTCTGCAAAGTAGAGCGAACTTCGTTCCAAATGTAATTTAGTAAAATATACATTGCGATAGGACGAAGTTGTTCTTGTAAATCACGAATATTGAAAACAATAAAGCTATTGTTAATGTTAATATTGGTTCTTTGGTTAAAAATTCCAGCAAAAGTTCCTTCAGTATATCTATATAATCTTTGAGCTAAACTTTCTCCGCCAACAATTCCATTTAAAATTTCCACTAAATCTTGCATGGTAGGTGGAATTACATTGTTTAAATCGCTGCTGTCTGTAATGTCGCGCTTGGCGTAAGCTTCAGAAATAGCCCTTTCCATAATTGAAAGTTCACTTGGGTTTAATTTACCAAGCATCAAGTTCATCAACCCAATAATATCAATAATAGCCGAGCGTAAAATATCTGCGGTACTTTCACCAGGTAAAGCCTTAGGTAAATCGAAAGGATTAATTCTATTATTAGAGTTTAAACTCATGCTTACATAAGCACCTCCTAGCGTATCGGCAAGCACTTTGTATTCCTGTTCAGGATCGATTACAATAACATTTACGCCAATCATCAAACTTCTAAGAATTTCAAGCTTAACTGTGTAACTTTTACCAGCTCCGGAAGTAGCAAAAACAACCGAATTGGCATTTTCAAGTTCAAATCTATCAAAAATAATTAATGAAGTGTTGTGACGGTTAATTCCATATAAAATACCATCATTCGAGCTTAATTCTGAAGATACAAAAGGAAAAGCAGCCGAAAGTGGGCTTGTATTCATGTTGTAAATTACATTCAAATCATCTTTCAAAATTGGCAGTGAAGAATTAAAACCGTCATCCATTTGTAAAGCTGCCCGTTTCATCACAATATTTTGCTGGCTTAATAAACCTTCCAAACCTTGAGAATATTTTTCAAGTTGATCTAAATTATTAGCATAAATGGTAATATATACACCTAATCTAAAGAATTTTTCCACACCTTGCTGAATAGCATCTCTTAAGCCTTCAACATCGCGGTAAGCAGTTTCAAGGGCAGGGTCTCTGGCGGAACCTTTTTCGGTATTTAATTGCAAAGAAGCTTGAATTTTACCAACTTTTCCTTTCAACTCTTTTAATACTTCAGAAGAATCGCGAGGATATACAAAAATCGATAAATCAAAAGGAATATCTGTGTTTACAACACCTTCCAGCCATTCACTATTAATAACTTTAGGGTAGGTTAGAATGAAGAAACTTCTACAAATTTTAGTTCCAATTTCAATGTATCCTGTGTTTATCTTAACTGCACTAGGCGAAATTAAGTCGCGGATTGTGGAAACACCTTCACGATAAGCCTTTTCAGTTTGAATTAGAGTTTTTTGAATATCAATTTCAGTTTGAATAACTTCTCTTCGTAAATCACTTGGTGAAAGTTGTTTTAAAAATTCTGGGCTGTTTCTATCAAGCTTGGTTAAATCGGTTTGAACTGGAGCAGGTGCAAAAACGCCGCTTAAGAATCCGCCTTGTTTTGGTCTGACCGCTTGGTTTGGCCTAACTGCAGGTCGTGGCGCAGTTACAGGTGGTCTGTTGTTTAAAGGCTGTGGATTTGGAACAGGTCTATTATTAAAGTTAACCGGGTTTTGTGGCTGGGCTGGGTTAAAATTAGCAGGCGCTGGTCTATTCTGATTTGGTAATTGTCTGCTTTGTTGAGGTTGAATTGGAGCGTTAAATTGACCAGTTTGATTAGGTCGAATTGGAGGTTGCTGATTATTTAATCCTGGCCGTGATTGAGGTAATGCTGGGTTTGGTTGACCGCTCCAATTACCGTATGCACCTTTAACATTTGTGCTGTTTTGTATGCTCTGGCCCAGACTTTGTGTGTTCTGTCCGAAATTAGTCGGCTGCAAAGAACCAGACCCAGGTCTTGGTGCAGGGCCTACTTTTGCTGGGTTTACAGGAGGTACTAAATTAGGTGTCGCCATTTTCATTGATTGTAATGGAAAAAATAATTCTTGACAAACCACAACCATTGTTTTTTGATTATTTCAGCGCAAATCTTTTTTAGACGCTCAACAACTAATTATATTATCATTTTATGGCCGCTGTATTCGACAGAAGTAAAGTTCACTTGAACATTGGAACTATTGGTCACGTTGACCACGGGAAAACAACCCTAACCGCAGCAATTACTACTTATGCTGCAAAAACTGGACACTCTAAAGCTAGAGACTATGCCTCTATCGATTCAGCTCCAGAAGAAAAAGCAAGAGGTATCACTATCAACACTGCTCATGTAGAATATGAAACAGCAACAAGGCACTATGCTCACGTTGACTGTCCAGGTCACGCTGATTATGTTAAGAACATGATCACTGGTGCTGCTCAAATGGATGCTGCTATCTTGGTAGTTGCTGCCACTGACGGACCAATGCCTCAAACTAGAGAACACATTCTTCTTGCTAGACAAGTTGGTGTTCCTAAGATGGTTGTTTTCTTAAACAAATGTGATATGGTTGATGACGCAGAAATGATTGACTTGGTAGAAGAAGAAGTAAGAGAATTACTAACCAAGTACGGATTCGATGGTGCCACAACTCCTATTATTAAAGGTTCAGCTTTGAAAGCTTTAGAAGGCGATGCAAAGTGGGAAGCTAAAATTCAAGAATTACTTGATACAATCGATACCTACATTGAAAACCCAGTAAGAGATACAGACAAACCAGCTTTAATGGCTATTGAAGATGTATTTTCTATCACAGGTAGAGGAACCGTTGTAACAGGAAGAATTGAAAGAGGTGAAATTAAATTAAATGACTCTGTTGAATTAGTTGGTCTAACAGATACACAAACAACAGTTGTAACCGGAATCGAAATGTTCAACAAGCAATTAGACAAAGGTATGGCTGGAGACAATGCTGGAATTCTTTTAAGAGGTATCTCTAAAGACCAGGTTGAAAGAGGACAAGTTTTGGTTAAACCAGGATCTGTTACCCCTCACACTGAATTTGAAGCATCCTTGTATGTTTTAACTAAAGAAGAAGGTGGAAGACACACTCCTATTTTAGCTGGATACAAACCACAATTCTATATCAGAACAACTGATGTAACAGGAGCTTTGGAATTTGCAGATGCAACAAAGCAAATGATTCTTCCAGGAGATCTTGATGTACCAATTAAGGTTAAATTAGAAAAGCCAATTGCTATTGAAGAAGGAATGAGATTCTCTATCCGTGAAGGTGGAAGAACAATTGGAGCTGGAATTGTAACAAAAATTTCTAAATAATAGAAAGGAAAATTACTAAAAATAAGCTTGCCCCGAAAGGGGCTTGTTTTAATTTCAAAAATTTGATTTGACCGATGTTTGCTTAGTTAAAATTACTGTGATATAATGAAATAAAATAATATCTAGGTAATAAATGAGTAACTTGAACAATTCAAATTCTCCGGCTGGAAAGGCTTGGAATGGCAGCTTTAGTAATAATCAAGCTGGTTCTAGTGTTATCCAATTTACCTCAGCTGCTAGAAATATTGAATTTAAAGCTTTTAAGCAAATTAAGAATTCCCAATTGAAAAGTTTAGTTGATGTAACTAACCATGATATCGCATATTTACTTCCTGTTAAAATTAAATCTAGAATTTTGCCTGTTAGAATTATTCCTAAAATTGAGGAAATAATAGAAGAGGAAGTTTTCCCAGATTTAGCTGATTATGCATATCCAAGAAAAAGATTGACTAAGCCTAAAAAGGATTCTGTAATTAGTAAAATCTTTTTACCTTTTAAAAAAGAGAACAAGAAAAAAACTTTCGCAATGGTTAGTGTCTCTTCCGCCTTTATTTTAATAATCAGCATGATCACAGGATTTATTTCTGGTACGCTAAAATTTGATAACTTGAAATCTTTCTCTGCTTTAGGGCAGGTTGCAGGTGTTAGTGAAAGTGTGAATAAGGAGGACGAATTGTATAAAAATTGGATTAAGTCTAAGAACAATGATCAGTTTATTAACGCAGACGATGACACAGACAATGACGGGCTTACCAACAAAGAAGAATTGATTCTGGATACAGATCCATTGAGTAAATACACCTGTAGTAAGGATAAAACAGATGCTCAACTATTGATTGCTTTAATTAATCCTAAAACTTGTAATCCAATCAATTTTGATTCCGATACTGAAGTTCAGAAATTTAGCCCTCTTTTAAATATTCAACAAGCAAAAGAAAATCTAGTTTCCAAGGCTGTTAATACTCCAATTACTGAAAATCCATCGGCTGGAACAGACTCTTTGTTGCAACTTTTTGGTGTGAAAAGTTATTCAGAAATTGCCCAAATTGATACTACTACTATAAAAGAAAATGCTAAATTAGCTGATAAAAAAGTTGAATATGTTAGATTGGTAGGAAAGATTGATGCTTATATTAAACAATACAGATCATATGATGTTTATGATAGAGATTATGAAACACCAGTTCAGGCAGCTAAGTTTTTAGAAGTTTCAATAGAATATGATACTCCTTTAAAATATGTTTTAGCTTTAGCAAGAAACGAGTCCAGATTTGGAACAGATAGGTTCACAGCATCAGGAAACCCAACAAGGCCAAATACTTTTAAGAATATTTATTCGATAGGTTTAACCGGTTCTTCAAGCTCTGGTTACAATACTTGGGACGAAGGTGTTGAGGCTTTCGGAAGGTGGTACAAAAGCTTTGAAGACAGAGGGGTTTCCGACTGTAGAAAATGGAGAATTTACAACCCAAACGGTGATTATTGCACAAAAATTGAAGAAATGGCTGGGGATATTCAAGCGTTTTTGGATAAGTAGTAGTGTTATTTGAAAGAGCCTCCGCTATATTGTCATCCTGAATTTATTTCAGGATCCAAAGCATAGTTATGCAATTAAACAAACCAAAAGACAAATGTTATTTTAAATTTGGAGACCAGGGGTCTCCGCTACGGTTGCAAAAATCTTTATTATTTATTCTCCTCAAACATTAAGGCTTCTGAATTTATGCAGTATCTTAAGCCGGTTGGGGCTGGGCCGTCTGGGAATACATGACCTAAGTGGCTGCCGCAGGTTGCACAATTTACTTCGGTTCGAAGCATTCCAAACTTTCTATCATCCTTTAGTTCTAATAAATCTGCAGAAATCGGTTGAAAAAAACTTGGCCATCCTGTACCAGATTCAAACTTGTTATCCGATGCAAAAATGGGGGTTTTACAAGCACCACAAGAATATTTTCCGTCTTTATGGTTGTCGTAAAGTAAGCCACAAAAAGCAGCCTCGGTTCCGCTTTCCCTTAAAATATGATATTGTTCTGGCGTTAAAATTTTCTTCCACTCTTCCTCAGTTTTTTGAATTTTGTAGGGCATGTTTTAGAAAGTGATAATGATTGGTTTATAGTCAACAAAAGTTTTAGTTATTAAAAAGTAGCGGCGAAGTTTACGAGCCACATGCCAATACACCATTTTGGATCCTTAAACTTGTTTCAAGATGACAGCACTACTACTTGCTTCATAAATATCCTCCTACCTCAATCCGCTTACCAAATAGAACTCGGTTTCTTTTTTGCCTTCTGGTGAAAGAACTGCTGGTTTGCCTGGGTTGCTTTCCCATAAAACATTTTCGGTTTCTACTGAAGACAAATATTCTAACAAGAAATCGGCGTTGAAGGATTGTGACCAGTCTTCCATGGTTCCTTCGTAATTTAGAATATCAATGTTGGTTTCGCTGGAATAACCGTCGCTGGTTTGTGAGCTTAGTACCATTTTTTTGTTACTTGGTTGAACTAAAATCTGAGTTGTTTTGTTAATTGTGTTGGCTTTGGCTGAAAAATAAACTTGTTTCAAAGCAAGTAAAAAGTCTTTAGAATTTATAGTAAAATTACAAGCAAAACTTTGTGGAATAATTCTTTCATAAGGGGCGTATGTGCCTGAAGATTGGCGAATTCCCAGAACTTGATTACCGTTTTCAATCCAAATAAAATCTTCTTCAATTTGTAATTTTAATTTTTCTTGATCGCCAGCGATGCTTTCTAATAAGTCAACCGATTTAGGTGGTATTAAAATATTTTTAGCTTCTTCAATTTCGGAAGTATAATTTGCTGAAATTTCAGAAATGGCCAACCTTAGTTTATCAGAGGAAACAACAGCTAGTTTAGAATTTGGTTTCAAGGTGTAACAAATGTTCAAAAATTCATTTTGATAGGTGGTTCTTGGGTTTCCAACGGCTATTTTAGCAATTTTATTGGCGCGCAGAAAACTTTTAATATCCACTTCTACGGTATTTAAAGTAGTAGGGTTTTTAATAGGCAGCACAAACTGATCAAGCAAAGAAGTTTCAATTCTCAAAGTATGTTTAGATTTTGAGCCCTGAACAATTAAAGTGCTTTTATCAAGGTTTAGTTCGAAGCCAATTTGGTCTTCATTCAGCAAAGCAATACTGGAAATTAGCAAATCGGTTTTAATTAAAAAGGATACTTCTTGGCTTAAAGTATAAGGTTTAGAAGGAGGCAAAACTATGGAATAAACCAAATTAGGGTTAAAAGCTTCAACAATTGTTTCTTCTGGCTTTACTTGAATTTTAGTATAGGTAAAAAGGTCAACATCACTTTTTCTTGGGCTTATTTGATTAATTAAACTAAAGGCTTGGGTTAGATCTTTTTGGTTCAAAGTAAAGAAGGTCATAATATTCTTAAAATGCCTTATTTGCTTATGAATGTCAAGCAATTGTTAGTTTTAGACCTTTGATTAATTTATCTAAATAAATTTCTTGATTAAGGTCTTGGTTTCCAAGATTTACCAGTTGTTTAATCCATTGAACATTGAAAGTAGATAATTTTTGTGAAATAGATTTCTGTTGTGTAATTGGGATCAATTTTTCCGACCAAAGTAGGCCAATTCCATATTTATAAAATAAATACATGTTTTTTGTTTTAATCTGAAGCTCACATTCTTCACCATTTTCCAAAGTTACAAACAATTTAATGCCTTTATAACTTTCAATATCAGTTTTATTGGTATAATTACGAATATTAGATAGGTTCATTCCATCCACTTCCCCAAGTATATTCAACATAGAATTGCAAGCATTAAAGTCTTTAACTATGCACACAATTCTTAAATTATTTTGAAACTTTTTGGCTTTAATTAAGGAAGTATTGGATTTTCTAAAAATTGAATAAATAGTGCGTGGTTTTTTAATGATTCCAACAACTTTAAAATTTTCTTGTTTAATTTTATCATTAATTACGGAAATAATTTTATTGGCACTTATAGTTTTTAGGGCAAGCTTCTGTTCAAAATTGGCAGTTAGATTTTCTTTTATTTCTGGGTAAGCATATTGAAATGCGCTGTTTTCCATTAATTCACTTAGCCAGTTTAAGCCAAGCCTTCTAGCAATTGGAACATATATTTCTAAACTTTCAAGGGCGATTCTTTTAGCTTTTTCGGGCTTCAAAGCATCCAGAGTGGTTAGATTATGAATTCTATCTGCAAGTTTAATAAGAATAACCCGCAAATCTTGGTTCATGGCTATAATTAGGCGTTGGATATTTTTTGCGTAAATATCATTTTCACGGTATTTAATTATGCTTAATTTGGTAACACCGGAAACCAGAAAAACAATTTCAGGGCTGAAAAGATTGCCTAAATCTTCAATTGTAAATTCGGTATCTTCTGGAACATCATGGAGTAGGCAGGCAGCCAGGGTTTCTGTATCAAGTTTCATTTCGGCTAAAATTGAACAGGCTTGAACAGGGTGGATTATATAAAAATCTCCACTTTTTCTTCTTTGATGATTGTGGGCAAGCACCATTTGATTGAAAGCCAGCTTAACTATTTCAAAATTTTCAGGTGACAAATAGTTAAGTTTTACAGAAATAAAGTCCCAAAGCTGCTGGGAAGCCTTGCCTAAATCTTCTTTGTCTATAACTAAACTTAACTCCATTTGGATGGTTAGTAAACGTGAATAAAACTATGTAAATGCTACAACCAAATTCAGTAATTGTCAAAAAAAAATTGTTGAGGTAAAATTTGATTAACACCTCAAACTATGTCTCCTGAAATTTTATACTGGCTGCAAATATTCGCTTTAATATTTTTTAATTTAATTTGTGTTTCGGGAATTGTATTGGTTTTTTCTTTATGGAGAACTAATGTGATTTTAAGAAATAAAGCAGTTTCTTTGGCTAATGACATTGAAGTTCAAGTTAATCAATTTTCCAAAAGAAGCTATGGGCTTTTGTCTGATGTTACAGAATTTGTGTTGGATAGGATTTTTAGAAGAAGGTAGGGATTAGAACCAGCCTCGAGAAAATATATTAGTTACCTTTAGAAAATTAATCCAGAAGGCGTATTATAATTGAAATCCACCCCGTCTCCTTCGGATCCACCCCTCAAGAGGGGAATTTTTAGTTTAGTGAAAGTAATCGCTCGACTGTGTATTAAATTAGGTGTGTATCTCTTTTTTTATTTTGATAAAGCTCGGATTTATTGGTAGTCGTTTTTAAACTCAATAAACTTTTCTATTTCGGCTAAGACTTTTTCTTCGGCTTGGAGGTGGATGGCGTGGCGGGCGTTTTCTATAATAATTAATTTTGAATTTTTAAGTTTTGAATCTATTATTTTAGATTGCCAAAGGGGTGTCTGAGCATCCTTTTCGCCCCACAAAATTAAGGTTTGATTATCCAGATTTTTAAGTAAATTTACACAATCTTGATTAATAACCTTTAGAAATATTTCAGACATAATTTTATCAGATTTAAGATAGTCGGTAGAGCCATAAAATTTATAAAGAATCTGGCGTAGTTTGGTGTAAAATTTTTCCAGCTTGAGTAAAATTAAAATTTTTTTGCCGGTGCTAAATATTTTTTGAAGCGTTTTTTTAATAAAACTCGGATTCTGGCGAACAATTGCTGGAGCCATTAGAATTAGTTTTGGATTGCTTCTGCTCCGCTTCACTTTAGAATTTGCAGATTTGTCGTCATTCTCAACTTCAACTTTAGTAGCATACTCGGCTTTTAACTTACTTAAATATTCCACGGTAATCGCTCCGCCAAAGGAATGGGCAATAATTACATCGGGATTTATGCTTAGCTTGTCCAACAACTCGCTTACAAATTTTGAGTATTCCGCCACTCCCCATACCTCTTTCGGTGGCTGCGATAACCCAAAGCCGGGCAAATCTAAACTCAAAATTTTATAATCTGGTCTTTGTTCTGCCAGTTTATCCAAAAAACTTTGCCAATTTTCGGTGCCTTTTAAGGCCCAGCCATGAATTAAAAATATCGATTTTACGGCACTTTCATTACGAATCTGATAGGAAATATTTGTGTCTTTAATTGTTATAAACTGGTGTTGCACTTTTAGAAGTTTAGTTTGAAAATTTATTTTGACAAGACTTTATTTTAAAGACAAAAATTAAGTATGAATCAAATAGCTACAAGAGAAAAAGAAAATAAATTAGGTGTAATTCCAAGAGATTTAGACGCTGAACAATCTATTTTGGGTTCAATTTTGCTTAATTCTAAAATTTTAGACGAAGTAGCCGATTTGTTAAAGCCAGAGTTTTTCCTTGATTCTGTAAATATGGTGCTTTACAGGTTGTTTCTAGAATTGTGGCAGAACCAAAGACCGATAGATATTTTATTTGTTCTAGATGCTTTAAAAGGAAAAAACGAAAATGTAAGTAAAGATTATCTTCTTGAACTTATTTCCAAATCTTCATTATCTTCAACCCCAATTGAAACTGCCAAAATTCTTAAGGAAAAGTTTGTTCTAAGATCTATTATTCAAGTTGGCGATAGATTAAAACTGGAAGCATCTAATGAAAATGATAAAGCCGATGAAATTTTAGATCAGGCCCAGCGCCAATTGTATGAAGTTTCCTTAACAAATGTGGATAAAAATTTTGTACCAATTAACGAGGTTTTGGTTGAAAGTTTCGAAAGAATTAGCCACTTGTATAACAACAAAGTAGATTTTCGCGGTGTACCTTGTGGCTTCACCGATCTTGATGGAATTTTGGGTGGGCTGCACGCCTCGGATTTAATTATTTTGGCGGCTAGACCTTCCATGGGAAAAACTTCTTTGGCTTTGGAAGTGGTGAAAAGAATTGCTTTAATGCAAAAAGTAGGGGTTGCCTTCTTCAGTTTGGAAATGAGTAGGGATCAGTTGTGCGATAAGTTTATTGCTTCTGTTTCTGGAATTAATTTAAATAAAATTAGAACAGGACATCTATCAGACGACCCTGCAGATAACGAATTCACAAGACTAGGTTCGGCTATTGGGCAATTAGACCAAGCCCCAATTTGGATTGATGATTCTGGAAGTTTAAATATTTTAGAGCTTAGAACTAAAGCTAGGCGTTTAAAATCACGCCATAATGTTGGTTTAATCATTATCGATTACCTCCAATTAATGAACGGAAAAGGCGATAAGTTTTATAATGGAAACAGAGTACAAGAGGTTTCTGATATTTCCCGTGGTTTAAAAATGCTGGCTAAGGAATTGGAAATTCCAATTGTGGCACTATCTCAACTTTCTCGTAGCGTTGAGGGTAGGGAAGACAAAAGGCCTATGCTTTCAGATCTTCGTGAATCGGGTTCTATTGAACAAGATGCCGATGTGGTTATGTTCATTCACAGAGACGAAATGTATAATAAAGAATCGAAAAAGAAAGGAATTGCTGAAATTTTAATAGCCAAACACAGAAACGGCGAAACAGGAACAGTAGAACTTGCCTGGGTACACAAATTGGCCACCTTTGATAATTTATCAGGCGGAAGAACCAGTGGTAGGGTTAATGAGTAAGTTTTATATTTACAAACTTTGAAATTAGTTTTTAGCTGGAATTGTTCTTTAGTAGGTCTTTGAGGTAGGTAAGTGAAATTATATACATATGATTATTTGATTGCAGATGTAAAAGAAGGGATTGAATTATCCTTTAACACTAAAGACGAGTTGGGCATAGAAGTTGGAGACACATTTGTTCGGTGCAATTCAGGCTATGTTCCAATATTAAATGATGCTGATATGCTTTTGGAGTGCGGAGTCACTAGAAACGAAAACTCAGATAATAGTGAGTACTTTTTAACGGAGGTTGATACCTCACATACATTTGAAAGACTTGATGGTGTTTTGGTTTTGCTAAATACATTTACCACCCACAATTCAAGAACTGGCGGTTGGGTTTCATTGGGAAAAGAAAAACCTAAACCAAAAGTAATTGCATTTGGTTTGTCTGCACCTAAGAATTTCTCAGTTTGTTATTTGCTGGTTCTGCCTAACTCTTCATCATTGAAATTTAATATCCAATGCGAAACTGTAGTTCAGACGATGTATAATGATAATGGTAATATTATTATTAGCACTTGAAAGTTTGAATTTACAATTTCATTTTTACCCTGTTCTATACAGGGTTTTTTAAATAATATATTCTTTGACTTAAACCAAAATGTGGCTTAAAATTGCCGTATTCATATGGCTGCTGCTAAAAAAGTTTCCAAAAACATAAACCAAAATACAATTTTAGAACAAAACGAAAATGTCGAAAGTACTCTCGTTGAAAATTCTGTTGAAAATAATATTCCCCAAACTGGTTATTATCACCAAACCAAGGCTTTTGCAAAAAAACATACTCTTGAACTAATCCTGATTATATTAACATCATCTTTGCTTATTTCTGGATTGGCTTTTCTTGGTATTTCTGGAAACTATAGGAATTTTCTTAACACTTCATTAAGCGGCCAAGTGGTTGATGAAAACGGAAAACCGGTGGAATCTGCACTACTTAAAATTGAAGATAAAAGTACAAATTCTAATAAAGATGGTTTATTTAGTTTTGCAAGCATTCCGCTTTCAAGTCCAAAAGTTTCCATTACTTCCCCACAACATTTTTATTTTGAACAAAAATTAGAACTTAGAAATCGGCCCAACGAAGGACAGAGATTTACTTTAAAAACCCTAGACTACTCGTCTTTATCTGGAAAGTTGGAAGGAAAAGATTTAGTAATAGGCAAAACCAAAGTAAAAATTAATAAAACCGATATTCCCCTAAATTCTGATTTCAGCTTCAAACTTGAAAAATCCGTAGTCGGTGAGGCAAGTTTAAGCATAACCTCGGATGATCACAAAGATGTTCTAAAGCAGATTAATTTATTGCCTGGTTTTAATGATTTAGGAACTTTTAAAATGGAACTTGGGGATTTGAATATATACAGAGTTTCTAGTTGGGCGAATTCTGCCTCGCTTAAAAATGCTGATGTCATAATTGGTAATATAAGTTTAAAAACCGATGATCTAGGTAATTTTAGTTTTAGAATGAAAAAAGGTGAGAAATATACCGCTTTAATTAAGAATCCAGGTTTCGTATCGAAAAGTTTTAATTTAGATGATGATATTAAACAATTGGAACTGGTACCAGAAGGTAAAATTGTTTACACATCCGATAGAAATGGAAAAAATGCAATTTACTTAAGCAATTTCGATGGAAGTGAAGAGACTAAAATTTATGAAACTTCAGAATTAATCAGGGAAACCATTAAAAACGGCAACGAGATATTCTTTATTCAGGTAGGTAAAGACGAATTTAATAGAGGACAAGATGTTGAACAAGTCTATAAAGTTAAACTTGATGGAACAGGATTCGGAAAAATTTCAAATATTAATCCATTTGCTAATGCAGAAGATTTAAGAACATTTCAAACAATTTCATTAAAATCCAGAAAAGTTATAACCTATTCAATTGAAGATAAACGAGGGGTTTCCAATCAAACCAAGGTAAATATTAGTAATTTTGATGGAAGTAACAAGCAATCAATTCGTGACAGATTGTTTAAATTTCCAGATGCCGAAGAAGTAAGAGATATTACAGTAAGCCCTAGAGGAGATAAAATTAGTTATGTTATAACCAAGCTTCTATATAAAAATGATGGATGGGGTTATGATCAAAAACAGACTAGGATATTATCTGTAAACACCGATGGCAGTAATGCTAAAGATATATTCGTGTATGATCTTAAAGAAAATGAGTATAGTTATGATGGGGGTACAATTATTAAATATAGCCCAGATAGTAAGTATCTATTGTACAGATTTAACAAAAAACTGTTTATATATAATTTTGAAAATAATCAGAATAAACTTGTATCAGAAACTACCGCCTATTTGATTGAAAACGGAGCCCAGTTTGACATAGCAAATAACAGGTTTTATTTCCTAGATTTGCGTGACAATAAATATAGTTTGTTCTATTACGATTTAAATCTATCTGAAGTATTTAGAATTGCAGGAACCGAAACAGGGGTGAATGAAATAACAAAATTCTTTATTGAACCAGATACTGGTGGAATTTATTTTAACAAGGAGAATAAAACCTTCCTAATTCGTCCAGGAAAAGAATTGACCGAGGTTCCGATTGCATCAAATTATAAAATGTGGGGAGACCCAATATTAACTTATCGTTGGTTTTAGGATTGATAGATAAGCTCGAATTGAATAGCTAAACTCTAACTTGAACTAGTAGCAAAATTCCAGTTAAGGTTATAAGCAAAGCACTAATTACCGGCAACCATTCTATAATACCAGATGCCCATTTAAATCTGGAAGAAGATTTTATTCCTTTGCCAATAATCCAGCCAATTGTGGTCAGGGTAATACCCATTCCTAAGCTAAACGAAATTAAAATTGCTACACCAAGCCAGGCTTTATCCAAGTTGATGGCTAGAATAAGAATAGCTATGGCATCGATACAAGGGGAAAGCCCTGTGGATATTCCTAAACTTATAGATTCTTTCAAACTAAGCCTTTTTGTTGGTATTGTGTGAGTGTGAGAGCCAAATCCATGGCTATGTGTTTCACCTAGGTGATTATGACTCGAATCATGTGGTTCATGGCTGTGTGAATGATGGTGGTTGTCTTGGTGATCGTGATTGTGTGAATGATTGTGGTCCTCGTGAGCATGGTCGTGAGAGTGATGGCTATCGTGAGTATGTTCTGTGTACTCAACTAGTCCAGTCTCGTGGTTATGCGAATGGGTGTGATTCTCCTCGGGGCTGTGCGAATGTCTGTTTTGAACGCCCTGTTCTATTTTAAATTGGATGAATTCCAATACTCTTTGCCTGAAAATCCATAAACCAAGCAAAACAATAGCTATTCCTGAAATTAGGTTTAAGTATGGCAGAAAATTTCGAAGATTCAAAGAAGGAATTTGAATTGTGAAGTTTATAAAAGGTATTAAAATGTTCAACCCATTTCTAAGCCAAATAAACAAAAAACCTAAGGAAATTACTACTCCAGTATGTGAAATTGTAGTAGAAAGGGCCATAATTACAGCATCCTTTAAAGTGCCGTGAATGGCAGCCATGTAGGAACCAATAATAGCTTTACCGTGCCCAGGAGTAAGGGTGTGGGCAACACCAAATATCGCCGCTACCACCAGTAAAGTTAGCATGGTTAAAATACTGTAATTATCATTACGAAGTGCGGCGTCTAAAAAATTTCGGGCTTCTGAATAAACATTAGATTGCATAATATTTTGCTGAGTTTGATTATTTTCTTGATTAGATGTAGTAAAACTGGCTTGTGCGGTAACTTTTTGCTGATCCACTAAAGAAATATCAATTAAGTTAAATGAATTAGTATCAAAGGAAAAATTCCAGTCTTGCGGGTCTTTGCTTTCAGTTCTATACTTATTAATAAATTCAAGTTTATCACCAGTTTTAATTTCAAGCTTACCAAAACTTACTTGTAAATTTACCGTTGGATATACACTGTCTTTAATATCATCAAAATTTGTGTCTATTTTAACTTCTGAAATATTGTATTCCTGGTTGTTTATAAGCACATAAAAAGTTTCCTTCCATCTTTTATCAATCCAATTCTGCTTTTCACTTTCATCTAAAATTTTGTTGTTGTCTGTGTCGAATGAATTATAAAAGGGTTGTAAATCTGGGTAGAAAAATGAAACATCGTATTTAACCTTTAATTGACCTGCGTCTAAATAGTAATTTGTATTGTGGTTAACTCCATTGGGCAAAGGATGAGCCGAAACAACAAAATTGGGTAATAAGCAAATACTTAGAATTACTATCAAAATCAGGTGAATTCTTGTGAAACTAAACATCAATCATTCTAAAATTGACGGCAACTGCTTTTTGGTCAAATTTATATGTATGTTAGCTATAACTTATAAATCTAGGAAAATCCTACTAAGTTTTTTGTCTCTTGGCTTAATCTTTTTGGGAATATCTTTCATTCTTCCAGTTAATGTCGAGGCTGTTGATAATAATATTTACATCGGCAGAATTACTGCAATTTCAAGGGAAAGTTGCTTAACAGATGTTACTAGCGAATGTGATAATGCTAAAGTGTTACTAACAGAAGATGGGAATAAGCAAAGCACACAGTCGGTTCAGCTTAAAACGATCAGCAAAGATGTTCAGGATATTTCTGTAAATTATAAAGTTGGTGATAAAATTCAAGTTAAAAAGGTTAAATTAGGGGAAGACAAAACCTATCTTCAAGCTATAGCTGTGGATGCTTCTGATCAAATTTTGTACCTAACTGCAATTTTAGTTGTACTAGTTGTGCTGGTTTCAAGATGGAAAGGTGTGCAGTCAATTTTTGCCCTGGCTTTAACAACTTGGGGGCTTTTCGGATTTCTACTTCCATATTTTCAGAAGAATCCAGACAACATTTTAACTGTAGGAATTTTAACTTGTTTTGTATTTTTATTCCTTAATTTAATTGTTGGTCATGGATGGAATATTGTAAGCTGGATTTCATTTGCAAGCTCGGCTGCCAGCTTTGCGGTTTCCATACTTTTCTCTTTATTTACCTTAACTTTTTTCCGTTTAAACGGCCTAGGTTCTGACGGATCTTTGTTTCTAGCTTCTTCAGGTTTCACCACTGCTCAATTATCCAACCTTTTTCTAATCGGAATTTTCCTGGCTGTTACCGGTGCTCTAGATGATGTTACTTCGGCCCAGTCTGCCGCCATTAAAGAAATTGCCATCGCCAAAAATGGTGCTAGTTGGCTAGAATTATTCAAACAGGGATATTTAATTGGGCAAGAACATTTAGTATCAATGATTAACACCTTAATTCTGGCTTTCGCTGGTGCCTCATTGCCAGTTTTTCTTTCACTTTACCTACAAAATCAAACCAATATTTGGTATTTAATCAGCAGAGCAGATGTGCTTGAAGAAATAATCAGATCTTTACTTGCAAGTTTAACTTTGGTCCTGGCTATTCCACTTACTGCAGCTTTGGCCAGTTTTATATTCTCTAGAATTTACAATAAAAAAGTAGCTTAATTTTATTTTTCCAAGTGAATTCTGGCACTTCTAAAGAAAAGCCAAGCTTCAGACACTAACACGATTAAGGAAAAGAAATACAAAGAAAGTATGGAAATTTGCGGGGAATAATTTACCCATTCTGATTGATAAAGTAAAGCTGCAGATAACCAGTAAAAAATAGTTATAAATAAGGAAATTTTGCCTAATTGTCTTTTTGGTAAAGAAAAAGTTTGGATGTAAAATATTGTACTGGCGATGGCAAAACAAATTAAAGTAATTGCCGGATAACCTGAAGTAGTTAAATATTGAATACCTGTGAAAACCAGCCAAATTTGGGCAGCAAAAAAACTGACATCTAAAACTAATAGAAAACTTTTCCCAAGCTTGGTGACTTCTTGAATGGCATTAAAATTATAAATAAAACTTTTTAATAAGAAAAAAAGTCCTCCCAAAGCCAAAATTATTGAATATTTATCAAAATTATTTTTGAATGAAAGGCTGAACCAGGCAATTTGGTAAGTGGAAAAAACTATGAAAATTAGAAGTCCTACTGAAAAAAATTCTTTGTTTTTAAAAAGTTTGGCTATATATCCAGGCATATCACTTGACTAGATTACCCTGTTTTGTGATTCTTAATTTGTCAATTGGCGACGTGGCCGAATGGTTTAGGCAGAGGTCTGCAAAACCTTGCACGCCGGTTCGATTCCGGCCGTTGCCTCCAAATTGATAGATCCTTTTTAAGGGTTTTTTCTTTTTTAGAATAGTTTTTCAGAGTTAATTACAAGGCCAGAACCTCAAAATTCCCAGAGTCCTATTATTACTTAGAACTGACCCAAACAATTATTTTAGCATCTTTTTGGAAACTAGGTAGTACCCATTCAGCAGGGCAGGATTCTCTTACTGTAAAGGTGAAATTAGGTTTTGCATCTAAGCCATCAAACAAAGATTTTAACTTATCATCTTTGAAACAAATCTCAGATATTTCAGTACTAGATCTATTAGCTGCAGTAATTTTATTCCAGCTATTATTGCTGTAAAGATTTAAAAAGCCAGATTTCTCCATCGCTCCAGCTGCTTTCAAAGTATCGTTGCTTTGATTACCAAGTACCACTAACGGAGCTTCAAAAAGCTGATTAGACTGAGCCTGAACCAAAATATCTTGCACAAAAGCCTTAGCCTTATTTCTAGCTGCTGAATTTCCAGTTCTTCCGGCAATGGCCCCGCCACAATAAGAAATAATATAGGCTCCATCTTCAGTTGTACTAGCACAAAGCAATCCATTTCCTGTAGCCCAAGTTACTCTAATAAAGTTGTTTCTTATTTCATCAATATTGATATTTTTAAAAATTTCATAGGCAGATAACATCTCATCTAATTTTACCGAAGTTTTCATGTTTTTACCTAAAATATCCAAGTAAGCATTAATTTTCGAGGCGTTAATTGCTAGATTTTGGGTTTTAATGGTTGCAATAACCGATTGAATAATTTGCTGCTGTCTTCTTCCTCTTTCAAAATCTGAACCTTGGCCGTTGTCACCATGTCTGCTTCTTGAATAGATTAAAGCTTTAGTTCCATCCATTTTCTGCGTTCCTTGTTTAAAACTAGGGCAGGGGCGAATGTAGCCAGAATAATTGTCGGTTGGATATTCACAATCGGTAAAAGGAATATCTACATCAACATCAATTCCACCAAGCTGATCAATAACAGACTTGAAACCTGCAAAATTTACGCTTACCCAGTAATGAATTGGTATTCCAAACTCTTTTGCTAAGAAGTTTGCTAAAAATTCTTCTCCACCAATTTCGCTAAACCCTGCTGTTTTTCTTCCTTCTGCAAAAGCAGCTACTGCATTAATTTTATAGCTTCCAACACCATCAAATACATAAAAATCTCTTGGAATATTTAAAGTAACCACCTTTTTTTCTTTGTGGTAATAAGAAGCAATAATAATAGTATCGGTAAGACCAGCTGCTGAATCTTTACCTATCATCAAAACATTAGTTCTGCCTTCCTCTTCACCCTTAAGTGGTGTTCTTGATTTCAAGGGGTTTAAAGCACCACCAAGTTGACCTAGTTGGTCTAAGAAGCTGGAATTTCCTCCTCCAAAAATGTCCCCAGATGCGCTTAAAGCAGTGAAGCCGAAATATGCTCCTCCAGTAATGGTTGCAAGTGATGCCAGAATTAAAACAATGGAGATGAATTTTCCGATTGAAAAGCGTTTTTTCTTTTTTGGTTGAGTCTGATTATCTGCAGAATTGGCTATGTTCTGCTGATTTCCATCTGTTGGTGAAGAAATGATACTTGGTTGATCTGGTAGAAGATTGTTCTTAAATTCTTCGTGGTTATCGTTATTAGTTCTGAATAAAGTAGGCATGATGTGGTTTGTTTTGGTTAGTTATATCTTATTTTTAATCTTTGTCTGGAAACATTGCCTGAGAAATTGCTTGTCCAACTGAAAGGCCAATGGTGATGATAAGCAATAAAATAAATTGTTCAAAAGCAGTTCCACTTACAGTTATTCCTTGAGGAATGTTCAAACTAATCCAAAGTACAAATAAATTAATTAGAAATCCTAGCAATCCAAAACTTAGAAAATTTAATGGAAATGTAAAAAACTTTAAAATAACACCTAGTGTCCAATTTAACAGTGTTAGAACAATGATAAGCATGGTTGCGGCCCAAATTGTAGAAACTTTGAATCCTGGTAAAATATTACTTAATAATAGAATAATCAAAACATTAACCACAAAATAAATGAGACCTCTGAACATGTGCTTTGAAATTTACAAGGCTTGGCTTAAATGTCAAACCCCAGAAAATTGTTATCATGTTTAAGCCGTTTTTTTTGGCATCACAAGCCTGGGTGGTTTCATGTCCTCCACCAGAAACCTGCTAAAAATGCCTATTAAAGAATACTTCAAACCTGAAGTTGAAGATATTAATTTATAAACTGAGCATTTTATCATTAGGGCTAGGTTTCATACTTAGAACCTTTTTTCTCTAAATTGACAATGAAAGCCAGTTTGTTATTACTTAGTAAGCTAAATTTGGAGGAAAATTAAGTGGAGATTGATTTAGTTAGAAGAGAATTAAACCTTATTGAATATGTTCAAGCAAGATTGATTATTGAAGAAACCAAAAATGCTGGAATTCAGTATCATTTTATTCTAAAATACCCCAATAGCGTGTCGAAGCTATTTGAAAATGTCTGGATACAGGTGAATTCGATAAAGGGTCTCTATGATTTTACCGAAGAAAGGTATTTAACTGAACCAAACTCTGAGATATTTAACAATCTCAGCAGAGGGCAGAGTGATATCGAAATATTTGGTATATACCTAAAGTTTCGTGATGATCAAACGCGCTTGGAGGTAATAGTAAATGATTTTGAGCATTACCTCCAAAAGTACTATTCAGTTTAAAATAGAGCTTACAAAGGCTCTTTTTCTTTGACAAATTTTATAGTAAAGACTGAAATTAATCTATGACCAATTCTGAAATTAATCCAGAAATTACCATTGTTTTGTTTTACAAATATGTTCAAATTGATAATCCAGAATCAATTCGTTTGCAGCAGCTGGCTTTATGCCAGGAACTTGGTTTGAAGGGCAGAACAATTATCGCTGAAGAGGGAATAAATGCAACTTTGGCTGGTACTTCAGAAAATATTCAAAAGTATGTGGATTTTATGAATAAGCAAGATCTTTTTCAAGGAATTCACTGGAAGTTAAGCAAGGGTATCGGTTCAGATTTTCCAAGGCTTTCTATAAAGGTTAGGCATGAAATTGTTAGCGCTCACTTAGGTTCTAATGATTTAAACCCCACCCAAGTAACTGGAAAATATATTCAAGCAGAAGAATTACATGAATGGTTCAGGGCTGGAAAGAAATTTTACTTGGTAGATATGAGAAATGATTATGAACAATTGGTTGGAACTTTTGATAAAGCCATTCTTTCTAACTTCACTAATTTCCGAGATCTACCATCAATATTACCTGCCTTAGAATCGCTTAAAAACGAAACTATTGTAACTTTTTGTACTGGGGGAATTCGCTGTGAAAAAGCATCTGGCTTTCTTGTTCAAAGTGGTTTTAATGATGTTTACCAATTATATGGAGGCATTGTTACTTACATGGAAAAATATCCAAACAAAGACTTTTTAGGTAAACTTTATGTTTTTGATAAGCGAGTAGTTATGGGTTTTAATACAGACTCAAAAGAACATGTTGTTATTGGAAAATGCCAAAAGTGCCGATCTAGTTCAGAAAACTTTGTAAATTGTACATTACCAAGTTGCCACAAGCATTTTATTTGCTGCCGAAATTGTTACAGCAGAAATGGTTTTGCTTTTTGCAATAAAGTTTGTGAATTAGAAATGGCCGGTAAATTAGAAAAAGTAGCGGCTTAACTACTCTTGTTTCTGAATTTTATCGAGAATTTCAATGGCTTTTCGTTCGCTGAATAAGGCTATTAGAACGAATAATATTAATAATCCAATTGGGGTAAACCAGCTCCAGTTGTTTTGCATTTTATCTATGATGTGCCAAACCAAAATAAACATTACTAAATAGGTTAATCTGTGAATTTTCTTCCAGTTGCTTTTTAGATGGTGAATGCTCCAATTATTTGAAGTTATAGCCAAGGCAAAAAATATTGATAGTAAAATAACACCTTGTATATATTTAATATAAGTAGAAGGGTCTGTAAGATCTGCTTGGTGATTATAGGCAATTAAAGCACCATGTGCTAGGCCAAAAAAGAAAGCTGAAATGCCTAAATTTCTTCTATGCTTGGTAATCCAGATAACAAATTTAGAATGAACGAACTCTGGGTTGGTAAAATGAAGCAAACCTGGTAATAGGGTTATGGCGTAAAATAATAAGCTACCGAAACCTAGGATGTTGGGAAGTAATTGCCAGGTCATATTAAATTAATTTAATCATTTCAACCAACCTATTTGCATAACCCCATTCGTTGTCGTACCATAATACAATTTTAGCCGAATTTCCATTAACTTCTGTTAAATTTGCATCAAAAATACAGGAGTGAGAATTACCAATTACATCGCTTGAAACTAAGTTTTGTTCTGAATATTCTAAAATATTTTTTAAATTACCCTTGCTTTGTTCTTTAAATAATTTATTAATTTCTTCTATAGTCGGTGTAAAATCTTGGAAATTAACCACAAGATAAATATACGAACCAGAAATTACTGGAATTCTTAATGAGCTTAAATTTATTTTTCCCTTTAAACTTGGAATAACTAGCTCTACGGCTTTGGCAGCTCCGGTTGTACTTGGAATTGCATTAACGGCCGCTGCTCTACCATCTCGAAATTCTTTTTTGCTGGGTGAATCTTGCACAAATTGGGTGGCAGTATAGGCGTGGGCAGTTAAAGCCAAGACATTTTGTATTATATAATTGTCGTTTAAAACTTTTAAAGCCGGAGCAATGCAGTTAGTGGTGCAGGAAGCGTTAGAAACAATTTTCTGGTTTTTAACCTTAGTAGAATTTAGATTATCATGGTTTACCCCAATAACTACTGTCGGAATGTTGGTATCTTTGGCTGGGGCGGATAAAATAATCTTTTTAATCTTATCATTAAGATGTTGGGAGGCAAGCTCTGTTGATAAAAATCTTCCGGTGCATTCTAAAATTACCTCGGTTTGAACTTCTTTCCAAGGAATTAATTTTGGATTTGGTTGGCTAAAAACCGGAATATTAACCTTTAAATCTGGAACCATTATGCTAGACTCAGTTGATAATACAGGATGTTCAAATCTTCGATAGGTTGAATCAAATTCAAATAAATAAGCTAAGTTTTCAGCCGAAGTAAGGTCGTTAATTCCAACAATTTCCATTTCATGGCTATATTTAGTTAAAATTATTCTGGCTGCAAGTCTACCAATTCGGCCAAATCCGTTAATTCCTATTTTTATTTTATTCATATTAGTTATCAATTTTTGTGTTTATATCGTTTTGTTACTCTAAAAAATTATATATTCATTTTAATTTGGAATTTCAGTTTTGACAAAGTTAGGGGGGATTTTCTTGAATCCTGAAACAAGTTCGGGATGACTCCTCGACAAATTAAGGTTTTGACAATATTGTTTTGGCGGGTTAGAAATACTTAACAATGTCTGATAACCTTTATCAACCAAATACTTCTTCAGTAAATCAAGTTCCAGTAACAGTTACAAGTGCTGATCCTTTGGCATTTCTACAAGTTAATTTAGGCGAGTGGTTATATTGGCTGAATATTTTTACCCTAGCTTGGTGTATATTTTATAGTCTAATTTTAATTGGCAATTTTTATTACTATTGGGTTAATTTTGGCGATGGAGAGGTTGAAAACGAAAAAAAAGGGGCCAAAGCTATTTCAGATGCAGCCTGGATGTGGTGGTCTTATTTAACTGCTGTGATAATCTATATCATATTTAAAAACACCCCAGTTGAATACGCTTCAATTGTAGGATGGTTTGGAGTAGCATTCTATGCTTGTAAAATTTTTGTATTCGATTTACCCGACATTCCATTTTTAAGTAAAATTATGGGTAAACCCGGAGACTTTATAACCAAAAGTGTGGAAGATAGCATTTCAGGTTTCGCCAAAGGCTTTGTTGAATTCACAAATAGCTTGTTTGGAATTAGTTCACCCCCACCCCCACCTGCAAAAAAGTAGAAAAAACGTAGTTAACTATTATTTCTATCTTCAACCCTAGAATTTACTGTTCCATATCCATCTTCAGGCATTAAAATCCTTCTAGGATTCTTACCTTCAACTGTGACCGTGTACCTCGCTTGTTTTTCTGTGCTTACATCGTGTTCAGGACCGCTTAATACACCTACAACATTATCAAGGCCAAGATGGAGGGCATAATTACCTCTCTTTTGACTTTCTCCAATCATCTGGACTTCTACTTTTTCTCCAACTTTAAAAATCCATTCACCATATATTTCACCTGTTGGATCTTTAGAAACGTATGTTTGTTTTTCCCTTTCCTCGTTTCTTGCTCCGCTTGCCAGACCTCGATTATATAAAGGTTGCTTTGGAATAATTCTTTCATCGTCAGAATAGGACATTCTAATCTCCATACCTTCCTCAGAATTATTTCTTTTTAACACAGAGATATGTGCGTGCCCATCTGGGAACGTTGTAAGAAGTTTAACTGTAACATCTTCTGGTAAAAGCTTATCCATATCTTTCCAAAATACATGGTTAGGATCTTGAATTTCCCTACAAAATTCATCTCTATTTGCAGATAGATCAACAATCTTGGGGGTAACTAGTCTATTGCGAATACTAGCCAGTCTTGTTTCGGGTATTTTAATTTCGTCATCGGCAGGACCTTCAAATTTTTTAATACGATCTTCCAATAAACTTCTTTCTTCTGTAGTAATTCCAGGTCTATCAAGAAGACTTTTCAGAATTTTTATCTTTGAATTATTTGTCTGAGCTTTGTTTTTTAAAGCATCAGGTGTATCTTTTGGACTAGAGATTTGGTCGATCATACTATTTTTAACATTATAATCCTTTAAATAATAATTTGCAAACCTTATAGTCTACCTTTTAAGCCACTGGCTTATTCTGGTTAGGAAATAATCTGGTTCTTTTAGCACAATATCAAAAGCACCTGGGAAGGTAATTAATTCACCTCTGTAACCCGATTTAAATTTACTGAAGCCTTTTTCTTCTTCATAGCCACCGAGGTCATATTTTTTGCAATTATGAATTTTTGCAATATAAATTGCGATTAAATGAACTAAATATTGCCCATATTTTTTGAATGATTCTTCCGTGTTTCCGCCGTGAAGATATACTAAAGTATCGCCAAATTTTCCCCCAAGCCACGCCGCCTGAGCTTTATTATCCTGGTCTTTAAGAATTATTGATGTAGCGAATTTTTGCTTATATAATTGTTCAAGATAATATTTGGAATGGGTGGCAAATTTCTGCCTTTCAGATGTAGCTCTATGCACTTCATACCATTCCTCGAAATTTAAACTATTTACTTCAATCTTCCAGTTTTGATCTAAAGACTTTTTAGTGTATCTTCTAATATTCTGATTGGTGGTGGACCAAAAAACATTATTATCGTTAAAAAATTTGACTAGATTCTCTGTTTCAATAGTCTCAATATTTGAATTTTCAGGAAGTTGGATCTCGGCAATATTCAGCTGAATTGTAGATAAATAATTAATTTTTCTAGGGCTAGTTACAATTTGTTGATTAGAAATTTTGCTGAGATATTCAGTTATTTCGGTTTGTCCGTTTAGAGCATTATAGAATTCTGGATGGAAATCAATTTTAGCTAAGGTAGCACCGGCACTGTTTCCTATTTCAACTATTTTCTTAACAATTTCTTGGAAGACTATCTCGGCAGTTTTGTTGTCTTTAATACTAAATTCTGAACCCAGCCTTGGAATATAAAGCCAAACCTGCTTAAATTTCCACGGGTATTGGTAAACAATAAAGCTAATTGATGGAAAAGAAGGAATCTCGATATGATAAGTTTTATGATTATCCGAATTGGCATTTATCCAGAAATCTGACCACTCTTTTGTTTGTAAAAAGTTGATAGACACAGTTGGAATTAAGACAAGACTTTCTTCAAATATTGTCCAGTGTAACTGTCTTTGGCTTTAGCTACTTTTTCAGGAGTTCCTTCAGCTACAATTAAACCACCGTTTATACCTCCTTCAGGACCAAGATCAATCACCCAGTCTGAAGTTTTTATAACATCCAAATTGTGTTCAATAACCAAAACCGAGTTTCCTTTATCCACTAATTTATGCAGAACCTCTAGTAAAAGTTTAACATCCAATGGGTGCAAACCTGTGGTTGGTTCATCTAAAATATACAATGTATTTCCTGTTCCAACCTTAGAAAGCTCAGTCGCCAGTTTAATTCTTTGCGCCTCACCTCCAGATAGTGTAGTGGCAGATTGCCCAAGGTGAATATAACCAAGACCAACTTCAAGCAAAGTTTTTAGTTTTCTATGAGCAATGGTGTGGTTCTGGAAAAACTCGAAAGCTTCTTCTACACTCATATCCAAAATATCAGCGATATTTTTACCGTTGTAAGTAATTTCTAAAGTCTCTCTGTTGTATCTTCTACCACCGCAATCTTCACAAACTACATAAACATCAGGTAAAAAGTTCATTTCGACTTTAATTAAACCATCACCTTGGCAAGTTTCGCAGCGACCACCTGGAACATTGAAACTAAATCTACCTTGCAAATATCCTCTGGCTTTAGATTCAGGCAAATTTGAAAACAGCTCTCTGATTGGTGAGAATAAACCTGTATAAGTTGCTGGGTTACTTCTTGGGGTTCTACCAATTGGGCTTTGGTCAATAATAATGGCTTTATCAATTTCGTTTAAACCTGTAATTTCTTCAAACTTTCCTGTGCTTAAGCGGGAATCGTAAAAGTAATTCATCAAATGATTAGAAAGAATGTCGTTAATTAAAGTAGATTTTCCGCTTCCAGATACACCAGTTACACAAACAAATCTTCGTAGTGGGAAATGAATGGTAACATTTTGCAAATTATTTTCTTCAGCGTTCCAAATAGTAATAACCGGAACTTCGTTTTTACCTAGTTTAACCTTGTATTTAGGGTCTAAAGCTTCTTCCATATTCGGAATTTTATACTTAACTTCTCTTCGCTCTGCAGGTAAGTTAATTTTATCAGTTCCAGCTAAGAATCTTCCAGTAGGCGATTCAGGATTCTGCATAACTTCCTCTGGTGTTCCAACGGCAATTACTTCTCCGCCGTGTTTACCAGCTTTAGGGCCAATATCTACTAAGAAGTCGCTTTCACGAATAGTTTCTTCATCGTGTTCAACAACCAGAACTGAATTACCTAAGTCTCTTAGTTTCTTCAAAGTATCTAATAATCTGCTGTTGTCTCTTTGATGTAAACCAATGGAAGGTTCGTCTAAAATATACAAAACACCAGTTAAACCAGACCCAATTTGGGTAGCAAGACGAATTCTTTGAGCTTCTCCACCAGATAGGGTTTCGCTACTTCTTGAAAGGCTTAGATATTCCAAACCAACATTAACTAAAAATCTTAGTCTTGAAACAATTTCACGCAAAATCATTTTTGCAATTTCGCTTTCTTTGGTTGGAAGAAGGGCTAATTTTGGATCTTGAATTCTTTCGAAGTGGGCTAAGGCCTGATTGATTGGCATGGCGGCTACTTCGGCAATGTTTTTATCAACAATAGTAACTGCTAGTGTAGTTGGCTTTAGTCTGCAACCATTACAATCTGGGCAAGTTCCCTTGGTCATGTAGCTTTCAATATCGCGTCTGCTGGCGTCGCTGGTGGTTTCCCTGTATCTTCGTTGTAAGTTTGGAATTACGCCTTCAAAACCGTCTCCACCAAAAAGAATTAGGGTTTTAATTTTTTCACTTAAATCTCTCCAAGGTGTGTCTAAGCTAAACTTGTGTTTTTTAGAAAGGGTTTGAAAAACTTGGGTAAGCCAGCCTCCACTTAAACTTAAGCGGCTAAGCGGACGAACACAACCTTCAGAAATAGATAAACTATGGTTAGGAATAACAAGTTCTGGATCAATTTCAGTAACCACACCTAAACCTGTACAAGTAGGGCAAGCACCGTGAGGAGAGTTAAAACTAAACTGTCTTGGCTCTAAATCGCCTGGGGAACCGTGGCCGTTAGGGCATGATCTGTTTTTACTTAAAACCACTCTTCTTTCTTCCTTTTCAGGCTCTATAATTAATACAAAACATTTTTCTGTTCCAAATTTCAAAGCAGTTTCTACTGAATCGGTAACCCTTAGCCTGTTTTCAGGAAGAATATCAATTCTATCAACCACAATTTCTAAACTATGCTTTTGCTGTTTGTTCAAATTTTCTTTTTCTGCCTCTTCAATCAACATTATTTTTCCATCAATCCTAATTCTTCTAAATCCGTTTTTCTTGGCTTCAACCAAATGCTGCCTATGCCAACCCTTCATATCTTCAACCACTGGCGCTAAAACAATAATCTGGGTGTCAACAGGATAAGACATTAATCTGTCCACCATTTTAGTTACACTTTCTCCAGTAATTTCAGAGTTACAAACTGCACAGTGCTGAATACCAATTTTAGCGTATAAAAGCCTTAAATAATCGTAAATTTCGGTAACAGTTCCAACGGTAGAACGAGGGTTTTGGGAAGTAGATTTCTGATCAATTGAAATAGCAGGGGAAAGGCCATCAATGGAATCTAGATCTGGCTTTTCTTTCAAGCCTAAGAACTGTCTGGCATAGCTGGATAAACTTTCAACATAGCGACGCTGACCTTCAGCATAAATGGTATCAAAAACTAAACTAGATTTTCCAGAACCCGATAAACCTGAAAAAACAACTAACTGATTTTTTGGAACAACCAGGGATACATTTTTTAAATTATTTTCCCTTCCTCCTCTTATTGTGATGAAGTCATGAGGGTTTGGGATTAAACTACTATCTGCTAAATATTCCGCTGAATTATAGTGCTTTATTTGGTTAGAAAGGCTTTCTGACATAATTAAAGTCGGATACAAATTGGGGCTTTTGTCAAAGTGTGTTGTATATAGGGGGAAAATGGGGCGGGCGAGGATGAGTAAATTAAGCTTTGGTTTTGGTTTGCCAACGCTTCTAACCCTCCGCCCTTCGGGCACCTCCCTTTAGCACAAGTGCAGTTCGAACTTGCTTCGAACGACCTGTGGGGCACGAGGAACAAGGGAGAAGGACCTCCGTTTTGCCATGGCGATTGTAAAAATCGCCCCTGTATATGTTAATAATTTCGATGACACTTTTGTGTTATTAATCTAAACTATTCTTATACAGGATTTTATGCATTCTACAGATGGTACTATTGAGCGTAAGCTACTTACTCATTACAAATTCTTGTTTTCCGAGTATGAGTTAATTAAGGCTAAAAAACACCCTAAAT
>Ga0315902_10002132_pt1 | contig 31309 bp, 35 predicted proteins | sample LakEriMetagenome_9_FD_203523 | JGI IMG/M metagenome (GOLD analysis project Ga0315902, IMG submission 203523) | Freshwater fungal communities from buoy surface, Lake Erie, Ohio, United States - Buoy 12 MA117 | ecosystem: Environmental > Aquatic > Freshwater > Lake > Lake biofilm | place: USA...
CGCGCGAAAGTGCGTTGCGCCCGGGCGTGGGGTTCGCTATCGACACCGCCTGCCGGAGACGTGGCCGAGTGGCTGAAGGCAACGGTTTGCTAAATCGTCGTACCCTGTAAGGGGTACCGAGGGTTCGAATCCCTCCGTCTCCGCCAGACCGCCCTGTTCCCCGGTCTGCCGGCCGATGAGGTGCCGGACTCCGTATCCTTTGTGTCGATTCGCGCCAGCGGCCCATCGTGCGCTTTCGCGAGGGGGAGTTCGATGCCGGCGGTGCCCGGCACCTCGCAATGCTCCAGGTCCGGCCCGGAGGGCGGCGGCCGCGGTCAGGCGAGCGCCGGAAGGAGGCTATGGCAAGGGTGGCGGACGTCGTCATGGGGGCTTGACCGGAACACCGCGGATGGCCCCGAGAGTCCTTTCGCCCGTGACAACTCGCCGAAGCCGGGCGACGGAGATGGCTGACCGTCGGCGTTACAGGTCAGCTGGACACCGATCTGAAGGTCAGGACCGATGAACCGACGAACACATCTTCTGACCCTGGGCGTCTCCCTCCTGAGCCCACTGACGGGACGTCCTGCGCAAGCTGGACCTGCCCCGCCGCCGGCGTCGCAAGGCGCTGTTCCGCCGCTTCAATGGGTGACGCAGAGGGTCGAAGGCCCGGGCCTGTCCTTCCACACTTTCCGCAGCCGGGCCGCGGCGACGGAGGTCAGCTTCCACATCTACGCGCCGCCGGCCTACGCCGCGGACCGCGCCCGGCGTTTCCCGGTAGTCTACTGGCTGCACGGTTCCGGCGGCGGGTTTTCCGGCGTCGCCCGCTTGTCCGCGCTTGTCGATCAGGCCATCGCGGCGGGTCAGGTGCCCCCCTTTCTCATGGTCTTCGTCAACGGCCTGCGGATGGGGATGTATGTCGACTGGGCGAATGGCCGGGCCCCCCTCGAGACCATCATCGTCCACGAGCTCCGTCCGCACGTGGACGCGACCTGGCGGACCATCGCTTCCCGGGAGGGCCGCCTGCTCGACGGCTTCAGCATGGGTGGATACGGCGCGGCGAGATTCGGATTCCGGTATCCGGAACTGTTCCGCAACGTGTCGATGATGGGTGCCGGGCCGATGCAGGACACCCTCGAGCGAACGCCCCGCGCCAGCGGGGTCCGGGCCGAAGATCTGCTCCGGGACGTCTATGGCGGCAGCCAGGACCGTTTCCGGGAGGTCAGTCCGCGCCGCTATGCGGAACAGAACGCCGCCGCCCTTGCCCGTGGCTCGCGGCTGCGCCTTGTCATCGGAGACCGCGACGAGACCTTCGAGAACAACCGCGATTTCCACGACCACCTGGTCCGGCTGGGGATCCCCCACGACTGGATCGTCCTGCCGGGGGTCGGGCATGATCCGATCGCGGTGTTGACCGCCCTCGGCGACCGGCAGTGGGCCTTCTACCGGGACGCCTTCGCGGCGGAGGGCACCTGAGGCAACCGAAGCACCCGGTCAGATGAACGCCATTATCCCTGCGATCCGCATCAATCCCGCAGCCCCCGCTCAACAAGGAAGGCAACATGTTTATCGCGCGAGCCCTCTTGCTGCTGTTTTTCCTCGTCTTGCTGAGTCCCTCCGCCCGGGCCCAGGAGACGCGGGAAGTCTCGTTCCTCGTTGAAGGGACCCCGAGACGTGCGCTGCTGGTCAATGGTCCTGGGCCAGGTCAGACGGCTCCCGTCGTCATCGTCCTGCATGGCGGCAATGCAAGTGCGGAGGCCCAGCAGGAGAGAACCGGTTTCGACAGGCTGGCCGTCGCTGAAGGCTTCACCGTCGTTTACGCGGAAGGAACCGAATGGGCTCCGGGACGACACGCATGGAACACAGGCTTCCTGATGCGCCGTCAGGTCAGCCTGGCGAACGACATTGCCTACCTGGACACGCTGATCGATCTCCTGATCCGGGATCATGGTGCCGATCCCCGCAGGGTGTTCATGACCGGGGGATCCAACGGGGCCATGATGACCCTCGTCTATGCAACCCAACGTGCCGAACGCCTTGCGGCCATAGCGCCCGTGGTCGGTGCCATGTTCAGCTTCGACGTCCAACCCGGCGTGCCTCTGCCGATCATGCTCATCAATGGCGGGCAGGATAATGAGGTGCCGATCGAGGGCGGCTTCAGCAGAAATGCGCTGGTTTCACGCGCGCAGTCAGCGCCTTACAGGCCATTGGCGGACACGGTCCAGTTCTGGGTCACCGCCAACCGCTCGCAAACGCCACCGGTCATCACCACAACGGGATCCGTAACGACCTCCGTCTACGGGTCGACGCCGGATGGGGCCGTGACAATCTCGGTAATCGACCAGAGGGGGGGGCATGGTTGGCCGGGCACAGGTCAGGTTCGCGAGGGCAACGTCCCTATTCAGTCCTTCGACGGGGCCGAGCTGGTCTGGCAGTTCTTCCGAACCCAGTCCCGTGTGCCTTAGGCAGATACCCGGGATCATGGCCCGGGCGCGGAACGTTTGGTCCAGAATAACTGACGCTGAAGGGGGCACCGTCATGAGCTCCCTTTCACCTTCGCCCGCCCCGCCCCGCGCCGCACGGGTCAGGTGCGCCATTTCAGGGTCCGGGCTTCCACCGGATTGATGAAGGGGCCGCCGTCGCGCTCGGCGCGGGCGAGGACCGCCTTGGCGGCGAAGTGGAAGGCCGACGACTTGTCCGGGTCGCCGGCGAACACCACCGGCAGGTGGGGCGAGCGGCCCCGCAGCCGCCGGAGGATGCCCACGTCCTGAGGCAGGAACACCCGACCCACGTCTGCCGGCGCGTTCGCGACGTCGAAACTCCTGGCCGACCCAGCGGGCGGGACAGGGGCCAATCCCGGGTCTGCGACCTTCAGCCGGCGTCAGCACCGGGGCTGGCGTCGTCCGGGCCCGGCTCGCGGTGGTGGCCGGCGTGCTGAAGGGATCGGTGCGCGAGTCGGGCTGAGCGGCGTCAGGTTGCAGCCTCGGCCACAGGCCGCGGCCGGCGCGCGGCCGGGACAAGGCTCGCCGCCAGCCCGGCGAGGAAGACGAGATAAACGACGTAAAGGGCCCCGATGTATCCGCGCGCGAAGAGGGTCGGATCCAGCGCCTTGGCGATATGCAGGAGCGTCGTGAGGGCCATGGCCCCCCAGGTGATCTGCAGCCAGAGGTCCCGTTCCCGCAAGAGGACCGAGGTGATGAGGGCCAGCAGCAAGAGGTCGACGCCGAGAATGGCCCATTGCGGGCTCGCGTAGTCCATGCGGTTCTCGACGAGGGGCGATGCGACATAGGCGATCAGATTCGCGGCCGCCACAGTCCTGGCCCCCGGCGCGGGACGCAGGAAGACGCAGACGGTCACGAGCGCCGTCAGAACGTGCCCCACGTCCTGCATGGGCGTCTCGAACATCTGCGCCTCCCTGGTCCTTCAGGAAGCTGATCGGCGGTCAGGCCACGAGCGTCAATAGGTCCTGGCCGGTGGTGCGGCGCTGCGGCGGGTTTTCCGGCGGCTTGCTGATCCCGGTGCCTTGCAGCTGCGCCGGCACGACCCCGAGGCTGGACGCCTCGTGTGCCAGGGAGGCATGGGCCGCCATGGCGTGACTACGGGCCTGGCCGAGCGCCTCGACGCTACGGCTGATGGCGGCGACCGCGTCGTGGCCGAGCACGGCCGAATAGCCATGCTCACGGCGCAGCTGGCTGATCCGGGCGATCATCAGGGCCGCCTCCTCGAGGGCCGAGTCGAGCGCGGCCTCGGTGCGGAACAGGTGCGAGGCAACAGTCTGGGCGATGTCCTTGCGGCGCATGGGAGCTCCTTTCCGCACGATGGCGGATTTGAAGGGGTGGGGGTACGGGGGAAAATCAGCGAGCGCGAAGGCGCTCGTCGATGGACTGAACCACATGTCCGATCTGCAGGGCGGCGGCGAGGCCGCCTCCCAGCAACAGGCCGATCAGACACATCAGCGCAAGACCGCGGATCAGCTGACCAAGGCTGGTGCGCGGGGAGACATCCCGAGCAGCCACGGCCAGTCGTTCGGGGGCCGATCGTTCTCGGGCAGCAACACGAGCGCGATGCAGATGATCTCGCGCAACAAATCGAGCCGCGAGAGAAACGGGCTCATCGCCCGGGTGACCTCCAGCAGATGCGAGATGGCCTGGCGTTGCTCCGGCGTTTCCGCCAGTGCCTCGAAAATCATTTCCAGGTCGTCCCACGTCGCCGGGGGCAGGGGATCGAAAGGGTTCTGCATCGTCGTCTCCGTGTCGAGCGGAGGATGTGACGACGCGCCCGGCGGGGGCGACGGGGAGCGGCTCCCCTTCGTAATCACTGCGAAGGTCAGGACGGATCAGCCGCGCGGCTTCCAGCCGGGATGACAGCTCCAGCTTCCGCAAGGCGTTCTCGATGTGCTTGTCGACGGCGCGCGGGCCAACGCCGAGACGGCGGGCGATTTCCTTGGACCGCTCGAGCCGGGCGACGGCTTCGAGGCACTCCCGCTCGCGCGGGGTCAGGCGTGACAGGTCAGGCGGGGTCGACACGGCGGCGCAGCGGAGCGGCCCCGAGACATTCCGCCACGTCGATCAGCGTCTGACGCCGCCGCGGATCGACGATCCGGCCAAAGGCCAGCAGCAGGCGCGACTGCCCATCATCATCACCCTCCGGACCTCCGGTGACGCCGTCGCCGGAGGGGGAGGGAAGACCGGTCAGCAGACTGGCCGGGGACACGCCCAGCCGGTCGGCGATCAACCAGAGCTTGGAGGCGGAGATGCGGTTGGAGCCGCGCTCGTACTTCTGCACCTGCTGGAAGGTGACGCCGATGGCGTCCGCAAGCTGGGTCTGGGTCAGGCCAAGCTGAAGCCTCAGCTCCCGCACCCGGCGTCCCACCAGCGCGTCGATTTCTTCTTCGGTTGCCGCCATAGGGTCCTCCAAACCTCAGCATAAACCCGGGAAACGCTGGCATGGCAAGGCGAAGCCGTGATCCAACCTGCACGCGACATGCACGATGGGGTTCACATTACCGGATCGTAACCTTTCCAGCGGGACCCGGCTCGCCGATGCGCCTGCTTCAGGCGTCCGGGGGGCGGGATGGGACGCAAGGTTCTGGCGAGAGCGGGCTCCGCGGTGCTGTGTTGGGCGAGGGAGCAGGGCACGCCCGCCGTCGGTGAGAAGATCTCGCCGCAGCCGCTGTAGTTCAGCCATCGTGAGCTGGCCAAAGGGCTGGATGTCTACGCCATGCCCGATGCGACTGCTCGGCGGCGGGGGCCACCAGACGATCGGGGAGCAGGCCGTCAGCCGCCCTCCGCCTCGCCCTCCGCCTCACCGGTCTCGCCGCCGGCGATGGCGGCGATCTGGGTCTCCAGCGCCGCGCGGGCCTCCGGCGAGCAGTTGCGGGCGGCGGTGCCCGGGGCCTGACTGGCCGGGGTGCCCGTCACCAGCAGATCTTCGACGAGGCTGGAGGCAGCCGCACGGACCGGGGCCTCCTCGATGCCGCTGACCGCCGCCTGGGCGAGGCGGGTGGCGTCCACGTCCTGCCAGCCGCAGGTCAGGGCGGCCTGCTTCAGCGTCTGGGCCGCCCGGATGCCCCGGACGATCTCGGGGTTGCTCGCCTCCAGCGCAGCGAGGGCGGCGTTCTGGCCGGCCTTGGCCAGATCGACCTCGCCACATCCGGCGAGGATCGCCGCGAGGGCGCAGGGGACAATCACGGCCATACGTCGCATCTGGGTCGCTCCTTCATTCCAGAATGATCCTAGCTTGGCGGCACAGGGCGACGAAAGCGCGGCAGACTGCCGCCCGTGGCGCTGTGCATACCCATGTTCCATGTGGAACAAAGCAGCAACTCAGCGCCGCTTGCCCTTGCGCACGCCCTTGAGCCCACCCAGCGGCCTGCCGCCCGTGCGCGACGAGGGCTTGGGCCCGCCGGGGCGACCGGCACCGCGTCCGCGCAGACCCAGCCGCGGGACGGGGGCGTTGGGGTCCCGCGGGTCGGGCTCGGACAGCATCTCGAACAGCAGACCGCCGGTGACCGGGGTCGCCTCGCGCAGCCGCACCTCCACCGCCTTGCCCAGCATCCATCGCCGGCCGGTGCGCTCGCCGACGAGAGCATGCGCGCGGTCGTCGTGGGTGAAGTACTCGTCGCCGAGGCTGGAGACCGGCACAAGCCCGTCCGCGCCGGTCTCGGTCAGGCGGATGAACAGGCCGAAGCGGGTCACGCCGGTGATGCGGCCGGGGAAGACCCCGCCGACCCGGTCCGACAGAAAGGCGGCCATGTAGCGGTCCATGGCGTCCCGCTCGGCGGCCATGGAGCGGCGCTCGGTCTCGGTCACGGTCTCGGCGATGGTCGGCAGCTCGGCGATCTCCCGATCTGTCAGCCCGTCCGACCCGAGTTTCAGCGCCCGGATCAGGCCGCGGTGCACGATCAGGTCGGAGTAGCGGCGGATTGGCGAGGTGAAGTGGGCGTAGCGGTCGAGGTTGAGGCCGAAGTGGCCGATATTCTCCGGGCTGTAGATGGCCTGCATCTGGCTGCGCAGCACCACCTCGTTGACGACGTCCGCGTGCGGAGTCTCACGCATCTCCTCCAGCAGCCGGTTGAACCGCCTTGTCGTCGCCGGCTCGCCCTTGGTCCAGGGCTTGCCGAGGGTCTGGAGGAAGTCCGCGAGGTTGAAGATCTTCTCCTGGCTCGGTGCCTCGTGGACCCGGTAGATCAGCGGCGTGCGCGCCTGCTCCAGCGTCTCGGCCGCAGCCACATTGGCCTGGATCATCATTTCCTCGATCAGACGGTGGGCCTCAAGACTGGCGCGGGGCGCGATGGAGGCGATACCGCCGTCGGGAGCCATGGTCACGCGCCGCTCGGGGCTGACGATGGCCAGCGGGGCGCGCCGCTCACGGCCCTTCAGCATGGCGGCGTAGGCATTCCAGAGCGGATAGAGAATGCTGTTCATGATCGGGCCGGTGACGTCGTCCGGCTGGCCGTCGATGGCGGCCTGGGCCTGTTCATAGGCCAGCTTGGCGTGGCTGCGCATGAGACCGCGGACGAAGCGGTGCGAAAGCTTGCGGCCGTCCTTGCTGAACACCATCCGAACCGCCAGACAGGCGCGGCTTTCTCCGGCCTTGAGGCTACACAGGCCGTTGGAGAGCACCTCCGGCAGCATCGGCTCGACGCGGTCGGGGAAGTAGGTGGAGTTGCCCTTGGCCCGGGCCTCGCGGTCAAGCGCCGTGCCGGGGCGGACGTAGGCGGCGACGTCGGCGATGGCGACCCAGACGATCCAGCCCCCGGCGTTGTCGGCGCTCTCGTCCCGCTCGGCATAGACCGCGTCGTCGTGGTCGCGGGCGTCGGCCGGATCGATGGTGATGAAGGGCACCTGCCGCAGGTCCTCGCGCCCCTTCAGGGTCGGCAGGGCCTGGTCCTCCGCCTCGCGCTCGACGCTGTCCGAGAAGCCGGTCGGCACCCCGTGGGTATGGATGGCGATCAGGGAGGCGGCGCGCGCATCGTCCTCGCGCCCGATCGTCTCCAGCACCTTGCCGCGCTGCGGGCCGTAGCGGTGCTCGCCACGCTCGGGCGTCGCCAGCACGAGGTCGCCGTCGCGCAAGGTCTCGGCGAAGGCCTGCGGGATGATCAGGACGTCCTTGGACCGGCGGTCAACCGGCTCGATGCGGGTCTCGCGCGCGGCCTTGCGCACCACGCCCAGCATGCGGCCCGGACCGCCGCTGTCGAGTTGCTTGATAAGTCGGGCTTCCCAGCCCTCGCCGGCCCGGGCGAACTTGACCAGCAGCCGGTCGCCGACGCCGGGGGCCGGGCCACGATCAGCCTTGCGTTCAGGCACGAGCACCGCCTTCGGCGCATCCTCGCCGCCCTTGACCAGCTGGACGTAGAGCTCGCCATCGGCGTCGCGGTCGACCACATCGGCGACGCCGACCGGGGGCAGATCACCGGCCTTGACGAAGCCGCGGCGGCCCCGCCGGCCTAACTGGCCCTCGTCCTCGAGCTCTTTCAGCATCTCGCGCAGCATGCGCCGTTCGACGCCCTTGAGGCCGAAGGCACGGGCGATGTCGGCCTTGCCCTGTTCACCGGCCTCCGCGAGATAGCGGACAAGGGTTTCCCGGTCGGGCAGACCGGCGGCGGGACGGCGGGGCGGGCGGGACATGTCCCCTGATACCGCGAGAATCGGCCAGCGGGTTGAACTTTGCGTTCCGGCCGCCAGGTGGAGCGGAGCGGGGCCCTTAGGTCTGCCGATCCTGACGGTGCGCCGCGCCAGCGGGGTCGAATGTTGCGTCGCTTGACCTGACGCGGGCGCACGGCGAGCTTGCCGCCCGAACCCGACTCCCGGAGTGCGACATGTCGCTGGCCTCATCGCCCGTTCTCACCGGCCCCAGCGGCTCGCTGCTGGACCTGATCGGCAATACGCCGATGGTCGAGGTGACGCGGCTCGACACCGGCCCGTGCCGCCTGTTCCTCAAGCTGGAGGCTCAGAATCCGGGCGGCTCGATCAAGGACCGGATCGCCCTTTCGATGATCGCCGCGGCGGAGCGCGAGGGCTGGCTGAAACCGGGGGGGACAATCGTCGAGGCGACGGCGGGGAACACCGGTCTTGCCCTGACGCTGGTCGGCCAGGCCAAGGGCTACAGGGTGCTGCTGGTCATCCCCGACAAGATGTCGCGCGAGAAGATCCAGCACCTGCGGGCCATGGGCGCGGATGTGCGGTTGACCCGCTCGGATGTGCCGCACGGCCATGCGGACTACTACACCGACATGGCCGAACGGCTGGCGCAGCAGATTCCCGGCGGCTTTTACGTCAACCAGTTCGCCAATGCGGCCAACACCGAAGCTCATGTGCGCACCACCGGCCCGGAGATCTGGGACCAGATGGACGGTCAGGTGGACGCCTTCGTTGCCGGCATCGGCTCGGGCGGCACCATCACCGGCGTGGGTCGCTTCCTGAAGGACAAGGGTTCGAAGGCGCAGATCATCCTCGCGGACCCGGTCGGCTCGACCCTGGCGGGCATCGTCAACGAGGGCGTCCCGGGGCCGGAAGGCAGCTACACGGTCGAGGGCATCGGCCAGAACTTCGTCCCGGACACCGCCGACATGAGCCTTATCGACAGGGCCTATTCGATCCCGGACGCCGAGGCCGTGGCGACCGTGCGCGAGCTGCTGCTGAAGGAAGGCATCCTCGCCGGCTCGTCGTCCGGCACCCTGATCGCCGCCGCCCTGCGCTGGTGCCGGGAGCAGACCGAGCCGAAGCGCTGCGTCACCTTCGTCTGCGATACCGGGGCCAAGTACCTGTCCAAGGTCTACAATGATGCCTGGCTGGCGGATCAGGGGCTGGCCGAGCGCGAGTTGCACGGCGACCTGTCAGACCTGATCACCCGCCGCCCGGACCGGGGCGAGGTGGTCTCGGTTGGTCCCGACGACACGCTCGATACAGCCTTCAAGCGCATGCGCGGGGCCGACGTCAGCCAGCTGCCCGTGCTGCAGGACGGGCGTCTGGTGGGCATCCTCGACGAGAGCGACATCGTCCACGTCATGAACACCGACGAGATCACCCGCGCGGCGCGGTTCAGGAAGCTCGTCGGCGAGGTCATGACCCGCGACCTCGACACGGTGCAGGTCAGCGAGCCGCTCGACGCCCTGATCCCGCTGTTCGACCGTGACCGGGTGGCCATCGTACTGGACGGGGAGCGCTTTGTCGGCCTGATCACCCGCACCGATCTGATCAACCATCTGAGCCTGAACCGGTGATCCGATGACCAGGCTCAATAATCGCCCGGGCTTCTCCACCCGCGCCATCCACGCCGGCCAGCGCCCCGATCCCACGACCGGGGCCGTGATGACGCCGATCTACGCCACCTCGACCTACGCCCAGGAGAGCCCGGGCGTGAACAAGGGCTATGAGTACGCCCGCAGCAAGAACCCTACGCGGGAGGCATTCGAGGCTTGCCTCGCCGACCTTGAGGGCGGGGTGCAGGGCTTCGGCTTCGCCTCCGGCATGGCGGCGACCTCCACCGCGCTCGAGCTGCTCGACGCCGGCGACCACATCGTCACCGGGGACGATCTCTACGGCGGGTCCTGGCGGCTGTTCGAGCGGGTGCGGCGGCGCTCGATGGGGCTCGATTTCGCCTATGTCGACCTGAGCGACCTGACGGCGGTCGAGGCGGCGATCACGCCGAGCACCCGCATGCTGTGGGTCGAGACCCCGACCAATCCGCTGATGAAGCTGGCGGATGTCGCCGCCCTGTCGGGGCTGGCGAAGGCGAAGGGGCTGCTGCTGGTGGTCGACAACACCTTCGCCACGCCCTTCTGCCAGCAGCCTCTCGCGCTGGGCGCGCACATCGTCATGCACTCGGCCACCAAGTATCTGAACGGCCACTCGGACATCATCGGCGGGGCGCTGGTGACCGGCGATGCAGAGCTCGCGACCCGCATCAAGTTCCTGCAGAATTCGGTCGGCGGGGTCATGGGGCCGTTCGACGCCTTCCTCGCCAATCGCGGGCTGAAGACCCTGGGCCTGCGCATGAAGGCCCACTGTGAGAACGCCCTCACCGTGGCGCGCTGGCTGGAGGATCGCGCCGGGGTGGACGAGGTGATCTATCCGGGCCTGATCTCCCACCCGCAGCATGACCTCGCGGCGCGACAGATGGCGGGCGGCTTCGGCGGCATGGTCAGTCTGCGGCTGGAGGGCGACCTCGAGCGCACAACACGCGTGCTGGAGCGCGTCGAGGTCTTCACCCTGGCGGAGTCGCTCGGCGGCGTGGAGAGCCTGGTCAACCACCCCGCCATCATGACCCATGCGTCGCTGCCGAAGGAGGTGCGCGAGGCCGGCGGCATCGGCGACACCCTGATCCGGCTATCGGTCGGCGTCGAGGAGGTCGAGGATCTGATCGCGGATCTGGATCAGGCGCTGGGCTGACGCGGGCCGAACCGGCCCGCGAGCCGCAGGCACCGGTCTCAGGCGCGCGCGGGCAGGGCGGTCTGGTGGCCGGTGACCGGCTGCAGTTTCTTCCTGGCCGGGGCTCGCTTGGGCGCGGCCTTTTCCGGCTTGGGCAGGGCCGCCCGGCGCGCCACCTCGCTGTCGATCACCGGCAGGATGTCGCTGGCGGCCATGACCCTGTTGGAGTCGCCGCTCTCGACGAGGCGCGAGGCGTTGGCCCGCAGCGTGGCCAGGTCGGCGTCGGACATGGCGGGGATCATCTCGGCAAGCGGTGTCATGGCGTATCCTCGGGTCGGCAGGGGCGTCAGGGCCGGCGCGCGAGTCGCCAGCCCTTCAGCTGGTTCATAGCGATTTCGACCACCACCCGGTCGCCGATCAGGGGCACGCCCGTGGACGGCCCGCGCATCGGGAGGGAGGTGATCACATGGCCGTTGTCGAGGCGAACCTTGCGGTCGCCGCGGGGCAGCAGCGCGACGACCTCGCCGTCAAAGGCGATGCCGCTGCAGGTCGCCAAGGCGTCCTACTCCGCCGCCTGGAGACGGCCGGCGGATTCCTTGCCCGAGCGGGCGTCGCGTTCGACCTCGTAGGAGATCTTCTGGCCTTCGTTCAGCGTGCCGAGGCTCGAGGCCTCGAGGGCCGAGGCATGGACGAACACGTCCTTGCCGCCGTTATCGGGCTGCACGAAGCCATAGCCCTTGGTGGAATTGTACCATTTCACAATGCCGGTCGCCATTTCAGGACCTCCGTCTGGCGTTGACCGCAGGGAGGACTCCCTGGTCGGCCTGTCGGGTCTGAACGGATCGGCTGTTGGACCTCGGTGCGTGATGCAAAGGGAGCAGCGGCGTGACGCAGAGAGTTCGACGGGGTAGAAATGGGGACCGGGGCGACCCGGCGCAAGGCGTCGTTGTGGCGAAAGGTCGCGAGGGGGCCTTGGCCGACCCCCTCGCGCGCCAGGACCTTAACGTGGGATCGACACGGCGTTGGTGACGTGGATCACGCCGTTGGACATGAACAGGTCGGCCTGGACCACGGTGGCCTTGCCGCCGTTCTCGTCGGTCAGGATGACGTTGCCGCCTTCCAGCGAGGCGACCAGGGTGTCGCCCGAGACGGTCGTAACCTCGGCGCGGCCGCCGCCGGCCTGGATCGCCGCCAGCACGTCTGCGGCGGCCAGACGGCCGGACACCACGTGATAGGTCAGCACCTTGGTCAACGCCCCGCGATTGGCAGGCTGCAGCAGGGTCTCGACGGTGCCCGACGGCAGGGCGGCGAAGGCGTCGTTGGTCGGGGCGAAGACCGTGAACGGGCCCGGGCTGGCCAGGGTCTCGACGAGGCCCGCCGCCTGCACGGCAGCGACAAGGGTCGTGTGGGCCGGCGAGGCCACGGCACCCTCGACGATGTTGCTGCGCGGGGTGCCATAGTTCTGGGCGCTAGCGGCCCCGGCGGCGGCGAGGCTGGCGGCGAGGGCGAGGGCGGCGAGGCGATGCTGCATGGGGAAGTCTCCTTCGACGACCGTCGGATCGCGGTCGGCGGAGAAACGCGGCGCGACCCCGCCCGGATGCGGTCTGCGGCGAGTGGCCGCAGGTTCAGAAGCCGGAGATGACGGACAACACCAGCGCCGGGTCGCCATCCTCGCCCGCCCGGTCTGTCTCGACCAGGCGAAGGTCGAGCTCAAGACGGTCGGTTGCGGCGTAGATCGCACCGAGGCTGGCCCCGCTGTAGTCGTCGGCGTCGTCCTCGTAGTCCCGGGTCCCGACCTGGGCGTCCAGCGTCCAGCGCGGCGCGACGTCCCAGCGCAGGCGCACCTCGAAATAGACCCAGGCCCCGGTCGATCCGGCCCCGTCGGGCGACTGTTGCAGGCGGAGGCGGCCCTCGAACGGCCCGATGGCGCGCTCGCCATCGGCGGTGAACTCCCAGGCCTCGGTGTCGGTGCCGGGGACCGCCCCGACGCGCACCTTGCGGGCCGCGGAAAGGTCGAAGTCGGCGCCGAAGGCCCGGGGACGCCAGCCGGCGGCGAAGGTGACTTCCGCGTCCGACCCGCTGGAGTCGCGGATCGTCTCGGCCTCGCCTTCGACATACCAGGCCCCGTCCGGCGTGACGGCGTAGACGCCGGCGAGGGCCGCCGGGTCGCCGCCGCTCTTGGACGCGAACTTGGAGCGGTTGTCGGTGGCGACCCCGACCTCGCCGCCCATGGTCCCAACCCATCGGTCGCGCCAGCTGTCCGCCCGGGACTGGGCTGCGGCCGGGCTTGCGCCGACAAGGACGATCAGGGCCGCGACGGCCGCAGACAGGATACGCATGGACACCTCGGCTCCGCAGGGCCGACGAATCTAGGCGACCAGAGATGCCTTCGCAAATCGATCCGTCGCCTGACGGTATTCCGATATCAACCGGCTGACGAGTTCGCCCGCCGGGACGACGTCATGGATGGTCCCGGCACCCTGGCCGGCCGACCAGACGGTCTTCCAGGCCTTGGCCTCCTCGCCCATGTCGAGCTTGTGCTCGGGCAGGGTCTTGGGATCGATACCGTTGGCTTCCAGCGACTTGATCATGAAGTTGGCCGGGATGCCCGAGACTGCCGGGGTATGGACGATGTCGGTCGCGCCGGAGTCGATGATCATGGCCTTGTAGGCCTCCGGGGCCATGGCCTCGGTGGTGTTGATGAAGCGGGTGCCCATGTAGGCGAAATCGGCGCCCATCATCAGGGCCCCGGCCACGTCCTGGCCGGTCGACAGGCAGCCCGACAGGATGATCGTGCCGCTGAAGAACTGGCGCACCTCGTTGATAAGCGCGAAGGGGTTGATGATGCCGGCATGACCGCCGGCGCCGTTGGCAACCAGGATCAGCCCGTCGACGCCGCTCTCGGCCGCCTTGCGGGCGTGGCGGACATTGGCGATGTCGTGGAAAACTACCCCGCCGTAGCCGTGCACGGCATCGACCACGTCGCGCACCGCCCCCAGCGAGGTGATGATCAGCGGCACCTTCTCCTCGACCGAGACCATCATGTCGGCCATCAGCCGCGGGTTGGTCGGATGGACGATGTGGTTGACGCCGAAGGCCGCCGCGTCGGGGCTCAGCCGGCCCTTGATCTCCTGCAGCCAGTCCCGATAGCCCTCGGTGGTGCGCTGGTTCAGCGACGGGAAGGTGCCGATGACCCCGGCGTTGCAGGCCTCGACCACCAGGTCAGGGCCCGACACCAGGAACATGGGGGCGGCGATCACGGGCAGCTTCAGGCCCTTTTGCAGCGAGGCGGGAATGGCCACAGGCGTCTCCTCCGTTGTCTTTGGCTACGCTTAGCGGGCTGACCGCGCGGAAGGCAACGGGGCGCGGCGCCATGACGGCCGCTTCCCTCTCCCTGTGGGAGAGGGCTTGAGCGCACGGCGGCGTCGCCGCCGTTCTTGCGCGAAAGGGTGAGGGTCGTCGGCGCGACGGCTCACGCCGACGGTGTCCGCGGACCCTCATCCGGCCCTTCGGGCCACCTTCTCCCACCGGGAGAAGGAACGTGCGCGCTTGTGGCCCGGCCAGCCCGCTGTTCCCCCCCGCCGCCGAAGCGACTACATCGCCGGCATGACCCACTATACCGACGGCCTGTCCCAGCTGGGGACCCAGACGGCCCAGCCGGCCGATCCCGCCAGCGCCGTACTGGAGCGCGTGCCCAACCCGCACCCGGACACCCTCTACCTGGCCCGCTTCACCGCGCCGGAGTTCACCAGCCTGTGCCCGGTCACCGGTCAGCCGGACTTCGCCCATCTGGTCATCGACTACGCCCCTGGCGACTGGCTGGTGGAGTCCAAGAGCCTCAAGCTCTACCTGACCAGCTTCCGCAACCACGGCGCCTTCCACGAGGACTGCACCGTGGCCATCGGCAAGCGGCTGGCGGAGCTGCTGGCGCCCAAATGGCTGCGCATCGGCGGCTACTGGTACCCGCGCGGCGGCATCCCCATCGACGTCTTCTGGCAGACCGGCCCGGCCCCGGAGGGCCTCTGGCTCCCCGACCAGGGCGTGCCGACCTATCGCGGGCGGGGGTAGGGCGGCTTCCCGGAACGGACTTTCCCGGGCATCAATGGCCATGCGCCATCCTGAGCTGATCATCTTTGACTACGACGGAGTGATCGCCGACAGCGAGCTGCTCAACAACGCGGCCTTTGCCGAGGTGCTCACGGCCTTCGGTCTGCCGACCACGACGGACGAAGCGATCGCGACCTACATGGGCAAGCGATGGCTCGATTGTCGCCCGCTCATCGAAGCGAAGCTGGGCCGCTCCTGTCCGGACGCGCTTGTCGAGGAGTGGACGCGCCTTTGCCGCCACCGTGCCGCTACGTCCCTGGCCCCAGTCATCGGTCTGCAGGACTTTCTGGCGGCGCGACGACAGCCCAGCTGCGTGGCGTCGTCGAGTCCGCCGGACTGGATTGAACTCGGGTTGGCGCGGTTCGGCCTGACCGGCCGGATGGGGCCCGTCTTCAGCGCCGCCGTCCATGTCACGCGCGGAAAACCTCATCCCGATCTGTTCCTGCACGCGGCGCAGGCCATGGGGGCCGCAGCCGGCCGAACAGTGGTGATCGAAGACAGTGCGAGCGGCGTCCTCGCTGGCGTGGCGGCCGGGATGCATGTCATCGGGTTCTGCGCCGGCGCCCATGTGCGGGACGGCCATGCCGAGGTCCTGTCCGCAGCTGGGGCGCACCGTATCGCCTTCTCGTTTGAGGAAGTGGCCGTGTTGATCGACTGACTGGGGTGCAGCGACGGGGAACATCAACGACCCTTTCCCCTGCGCCGCCCGCCGCCTACTGGCCCGCTTCACGGTGCCGGAGTTCACCAGCCTGTGCCCGGTCACCGGCCAGCCGGACTTCGCCCATCTGGTCATCGACTACGCCCCCGGCGACTGGCTGGTGGAGTCCAAGAGCCTCAAACTCTACCTGACAGCTTTTCGCAACCACGGTGCCTTCCACGAGGACTGCACCGTGGCCATCGGCAAGCGACTGGCCGAGCTGCTGGTGCCGAAGTGGCTTCGGATCGGCGGCTACTGGTACCCGCGCGGCTGCATCCCCATCGACGTCTTCTGGCAGACCGGCCCGGCCCCCGAGGGCCTCTGGCTGCCCGACCAGGGCGTGCCGACCTATCGCGGGCGGGGGTAGGGGCTACTCCGGCGCGGTCGGCGTGGTGATCCCGGCTTCCGCCTCGGTCCCGGCGAGGTCGCGGGCGATGACGCGGCCGATCGTGGAGAGGTTGGTGTCAGGGTTCGAGGCCATTTGGTCGGTGCGGTAGAGGGCCGAGAGGTAGGCGCGGTCCCAGGCGCTGAGGCCTGGCTCTGCGGCCGGGGCGTCGCGGAACAGGTTGAGGATCGAGGGCACCTCGGGTGCCGCCTCGGGGTCGATCTGAGCCAGGGCCACCATGGCGACATAGTCGCTGATCTGGCCAAAACTGGCGCGGTCCAGCGCCGAGCTCTCCAGCACGATGACCACGCGGGCGAGGACGTCGCGGGTCTCGTCGCGGATGAGGGAGGGACTCACGATGGTCGCGTAGGCGCCAAAATCGGCTGGCCGGGTTCTCTCGCGAGGGGCCACAAATGGCTGCTGCCCAGGCAGGCGCTGGATCGGCTGTCCGGTATCGGCATTGACGGCGAGACTCACATGCCACCAGCGGATGGGGCGGCCGGAGCTCTGAAAGACCTCGAGGGCCGCCGCGCCGAGGTCGGTCCCCGACAGGCCGAGGCGGAAGTCGTCCGGTCGGGTCTGGACGAGGTCGCGCGCCATGGCGTCGCCGTCGGCGGCCGCGACGATGAAGACGTCGGGCCGGCAGCCCGGGCGACTGGCCGGAACGCCCAGCTCCAGCGCCACAGCCGTGATGCGGTCGACCATGAGTTGCGCCAGATCGGGCCGCATGCCGATGACGCCGACGCACAGGGGTTCGTCCCATCTGGCGGCCTTGCGGCCCGGCGGCGGGGCGGCGAGGGCGCGGACGAAGGTCTGGGCTGTCGTCTGGAGGCGCTCGCCGACGACGACCACCTCCTCGACCTCGGTGGCGACGGGCGGCGGGTCCTGTGGCGCGGCGAGGGCGCCGAGGGCGAGAGACGTCACAAGCGCGAGGTGGGCCACGGTCACTCCCCGGATAGCTCGACACAGTGCTGCCGTGTCTGTGTTCAACTTCCTGTTACTTCGCGTCATGGGCGTGGACAGACGCGAATTAGGGGGCGGGCACTTTCGCAGGGATTGTGCGGCCTGCGCAGTCCTTGTTTGGAGGGAAGTTATGAGAAAGTTGATTCTCGCGCTTGCGATTGCAGGTGCTGGCTCTGCGGCCCCTGCGGCTGCTTCGGACCCGTACCAACATTGCCTGCTGAAGGCGAACTGTATCTGGGTTGGCACCCACTGGGTCTGTGGCGACCCAACTCTTTGATATGTTGTGTGTCGACTAAGATCAGGCCGACCTCATAAGCTGAGGTCGGCCGTCATCTATACGTTTCGGCTAATCCTCTTTCCCCCGCGTCGCCTGCCGCCTACTGGCTCGCGGCATGTCCCTTCGTTCGATTCCGACCGGTGCCGCGGCCGTGACTCCTCGTGGTCTCTGAGGCCTTGCGACTCTGTCTCCCTTGCGGAGACCCGAACCCCGCGCGACCGGCGAGGACCCAGGTGCTATGGCCGTCGCTCGACCTTGGCGGACAGGTCCGGGCGGGGGCGTTCCAGCAGAGGCTCGGCGGCGGTGCCCATGTGGATGAAACCGGCGATGCGCTCGCCCGCGCCGACACCGAACAGGGCCGCGGCGTCCGGGTCGTAGCTGTACCAGTCGGTGATCCAGCTGGCGGCGTGCCCACAGGCGTTGGCGGCGTGCTCGAGGTTCATGCAAACGGCCCCGGCGGACAGCTCCTGCTCCCAGACCGGCACCTTGTGCCCGGGGGTCGGCGAGGAGAGCACCAGCACGGTGACGGGGGGCGCGGTCAGCTTGGCGAGGACGGCGCGCGCCTTCCTCGGGTCGGGCTGGCGCTCGGCCAGCGGCTCCAGCTGTGCCGAGATGCCGGCGCGGCTCTCGCGGCCCAGCACCACGAAGCGCCAGGGGAACAGCTTGCCGTGGTCCGGGGTGCGCGCGCCCAGCGTCAGGATGGCCTCCAGCTCGGCCTCTGTGGGCCCCGGGTCGCCCAGCGCCTGGGCCGGGGCGGAGCGGCGGGTGGCCAGGCGGGTCTGCAGCTCGGGCGAGGCGACGGGCGGGGGGAGGGCGGTATCGGTCATGCCTCCTAGCTAGGCGTCGGCGGCGGCTTGCGCCATACCGGCCGGATGAGCGCAGATGAGGACGATCCGCAGCCAGGATGGGCCGAGGGGCTGGGCCCGTGGAGGCGCTGGCGCGACGGCGGTGGCGAGACCCTGTTCGAGAACCCTTGGCTGCAGCTGACGCGGCATGCGGCGACCGCCCCGACCGGGGCACCGGCGGACTATGTGGTGATGCGGCCGCGGAACCTCGCCGCCGGCGTGTTACCGCTGCACGACGACGGCACGGTAACGCTGGTGGGCCAGCACCGCTTCGCCACCATGCGCTACTCCTGGGAGATGCCCGAAGGGGGGGTGCCGCCGGGCGAGGATTCCTTGACGGGGGTGCAGCGCGAACTGGCCGAGGAGGCCGGGTTGACCGCCGCGCACTGGCGGCAGGTGCTGGAGCTGGAGCTGTCCAACTCGATCACCGACGAGCGCGCCCTGTGCTGGCTGGCCTGGGGCCTGTCGCCCGCCCCGATCGCGCCGGACCCGACCGAGGACCTGAGGATCGCGCGCGTGCCCTTCCGGTCGTTGATCGCCGAGATCGAGCGCGGGACCGTGCGCGATGTGATGACGGTGGCGACGGCGCTGAAGGCGCACCACATGGCGCGCGAGGGTCTTCTCCCCGCCTGGCTTTCCCACGGAATGCTGAGCCGGGTAGACTGAGGCCGACCGCAAGGAGCCGTCATGGCCAGACTGGAAGTGATCACGGCGCGCCGCGGCGTCTGGGGCGAGCTCTACGCCGCCGCCGAGGAGGCCGCCCGGCGCGAGCCTCAGCTCGGCTCCCTGCTGCACGCCACGGTGCTGTCGCACCGGGACCTGACCCATGCGCTGAGCTTCCAGATCGCGCGCAAGCTCGGCGACGCCGAGGTCGGGGCCATGAGCGTGCGCGAGACCTGCGAGGCTGCCTTCGCCGCCGACGCGGCCATCGTCGCCGCCGCCGAGGCCGACCTGCAGGCGGTGGCCGAGCGCGACCCGGCCATCAAGTCGCTGATCCAGCCCCTCCTCTACTTCAAGGGCTTTCAGGCCCTGCAGGCGCACCGGGTGGCGCACTGGCTGTGGGGCGAGGGGCGCGAGACCCTGGCCTTCCATTTTCAGAGCCGCATGTCCGAGCTGTTCCAGGTCGACATCCACCCGGCGGCGCGGGTCGGGTCGGGGGTGTTCCTCGACCACGGCACCGGCATCGTCATCGGCGAGACCGCGGTGGTGGGCGACGAGGTGTCGATGCTGCACGGCGTGACCCTCGGCGGGACCGGGGCCGAGCGCGGCGACCGCCACCCCAAGATCGGGCGGGGCGTGCTGTTGGGCGCGGGGGCCAAGGTGCTGGGCAACATCACGGTCGGCGACCACGCCAAGGTCGCCTCGGGCTCGGTGGTGCTGAAGCCGGTGCCGGCGGGCTGCACCGTCGCCGGCGTGCCCGCACGGCTGGTCAACTGTCCGACCGACGCCGCCCCGGCCCGCACGATGGACCACACGCTGGCGGACGTGGTCTACGACTTCGTCATCTAAAGGCGACTCGCGCGTGACCGAGGATGGCGGCGCGCCGATCCATTTGAAGGCCGGCGACCGCCCGATCCTCAGACCCGGCTTCAAGGGAACCTGGGAAGTGCCTGAAACAACTCGTAAGGACTATGTCATCAGGCTCTCGCTCGCGGCCTTCATTCGGGCCGCGGCAGCCTCATGCTCGGCGACCATGGCCGCGTCTTCTGCCGAGACCTTCTGGATGCTGGCGCGGCCGCTGATCCGGTCCATGTAAACCTGGAGCGCTGGGCGTGCCTCGACGAGACCGAACATCGTCGTCCAGCACAGCGCGATCCCCCAGAGCAAATCCGCTGCCGTGAAGCGCTCGCCGAGCAGGTAGGGGCCTGTCTTGAGCGCTTCTTCAAGCATGTCGATAACCGACTCGTAGCTCGCATAGGGCGTCTCGTTCATCGATCCCGGCTCGCGCTTCATCAAGCGATCAACGACCGCCGGTTCGAAGCAACTGCCATAGATGAAGAGCCAGCGGAGATAAGCGCCGCGATCCGGATCGGTCAGCGCAGGGGCAAGACCCGCCTCGGGGAAAAGATCGGCCAGATAGAGATAGATCGCACCCTGTTCGGTGACGAGCGTGTCGTTGACCCGAACTGCCGGCACCTTGCCGAGCGGATTGATCGCCAGATAGGCCGGCTGGCGCTGCTCGCCCGTCTTCATGTTCAGCACATGCAGATCATAGGGCGCCTTCAATTCCTCAAGCAGCACACGCGCACCTGTGGCGCGGGTCTGGGGCGAGTAGAACAGGGTGATCCGAGGGTCTTTGCTCATTGGAAGTCTCCCAATCTGGAGTTGGATGCGCCCGTGAGGCGATGACGGGAGAATGCGCTGCCATACCTGTCAGATTGTGTCAGGTTGGTTTGGCGTGATGGTCGAAAAGACAGGTCTCCCGATGCGGGCGAGCCGGCTCATCAACATCCTGACGACCCTGCAGGCCAAGGGTCTGGTGACGGCCGAGGCCTTGGCCGACGAAAACGACGTTTCGGTGCGCACCATCTATCGCGACATCGATGCGCTCTCGCTTTCGGGCATCCCGGTCTACAGCGAACGCGGCGCGGACGGCGGCTACCGATTGCTGGACGGCTACCGGGTAAGGCTGAATGGTCTCACGCCAGCCGAAGCCGAGGCCATGTTCCTGTCCGGTATTCCCGGCCCCGCTGCCGCTCTCGGCCTCGGGGCGCTGATGGCCGGGGCCCAGAAGAAACTGACGGCCGCATTGCCGGAAGACCTGCGCGAAAGCGCCCGGCGCATGCAGCAGAAGTTCCATCTCGATGCCCCGGCCTGGCTCGCGGAGGGGGAGCAGCCCGTTCATCTCCAGGCCATTGCCGACGCCGTGTGGAACTCCAGGCGCATCCGCATGCGCTACCGCTCCTGGAAGGCGGAAAAGAACCGTGTGGCCGAGCCGCTTGGCATCGTGATGAAAGGCGGCGCCTGGTATCTCGTTGCGAGGGTCGACGACACGCCGCGCACCTATCGCATCTCTCGTGTCCTCGACCTGATCGTCACCGAGGAGCGCTTCGACTGGCCCAAAAACTTCGATCTCGCCGAATACTGGAACGAAAGTACGCGGCGCCTGGAGCTCGAGCTTTACCCGAGCTGGGCAGTGATCCGCCTCTCACCTTGGGGGCTCAAGGAAATCGAACATATGGCCCCACCCTATGTCCGCGCCCATCTCGAATTCCTCGGCGAACCCGACGCGCAAGGCTGGCGGACGGTGCGTCTTCCCGTGGCGCATGAGCGCATGGCCGTGTCCGAGATGCTGAAGCTTGCCACGGAGGTCGAGGTTCTGGAACCGCCGGAACTGCGGCTGGCGATGCGGCGGGCAAGCGAAACCTTGGTGGGCCGCTACGGCGTACCGCCTGACCTCACCAGCTGAGGTCGAGCCGCTCCAGCCCGTGGACGTGATGGACGCCTTGACCTTGGGTGTCTCCGCGATCTTCAGGCCCGGCAAGCGCTTGAAGAGCGGCGGCAGTATGATGTTGAGGCTTGGCCTGGCGAAATGCGTCGCGCAGGGTTTATTCGGCGCGCCCGGTTCTCTAGGGTCCGCGCTCGCAAGCAAGGAGCCCGAGGTCCCGTGACCGAGTCCGACATTCGCCGCATCGAGAGCCATCTCAAGCGCACCTTCAACACCGGTGGCATCCAGGTGAAGGCCCGTCCGAAGCAGGGCGATTCCGCCGAGGTCTATGTCGGCGACGAGTTCATCGGCGTCGTCTTCAAGGACGAGGACGAGGACGGCTCGTTCATGTTCGAGATGGCCATCCTCGCCGAGGACCTGCCGCCGGCGTAAGCTGGCGCGCCTTCGACGGGGCGTTCTCCGCCGATCGCAAACGAAAACGCCGGCCGGGGAGGCTCCCCGGCCGGCGTCGTCATTTCGGGCCTGTAGCCGAACCTCAGCGCTGGCCGAAGATCATGTCGCCCAGCTTTTCGAAGAAGCTCTTCTTCGGAGCCGGAGCCCGGGCCGGCGCAGCGGCGGCAGGGGCCGGGGCGGCGGCCGGAGCCGGTGCAGGAGCTGCAGCCGCGGCCGGCGCGGCGGCGGGCTTGGGCGCGGGTGCCGGGGTCGCGGCCTTGGGAGCCGGGGCGGCCTTCGGGGCCGCCTTGGCGGCCGGCTTCGCCGCAGCCTTTGGCGCGCTGGTCCTGGCCGAGGTCGTCCTGGCGACCGGCTTCGCCGTGGCCTTGGCGGCAGGGGCCTTGGCCGGAGCCGCCTTGGCGACCGGCTTCGCCGCAGCCTTGGGCGCCGCCGCCCTGGCCGCGGGCTTCACGGCGGCCTTCGCCGCCGGAGCCTTGGCCGGCTTGGCGGCAGCCGCGGCCTTGGCCGCCGCCGAAGCCTTCGGCGTCGTCTTCGCCGCGGTGGATTTCGCAGCCGTCGCCTTGGACGCGGCAGGCTTGGACGTAGTAGGTGATTTGGCCATGAATTCCCCGACCCCTTGTTCGATCCTGACCTGTCCGCGATCCCCTGTGCGGCTCAGGCCAATGGTTGCATTGATTCGCGATGATAGCGGCGTTTGAGAAATGTCCGAGTCCGCCGTTCAAATAATCGCCCGCGGCCCGCGCGTCGCCGCTGAAGCCGCCGCGGCCCGTCTGGACGCCGATCTCCGGCTGGAGGGGGCGACCTACTCCATCCTCGAGGAGGACGAGGACCGCGGCGTCTGGCGCATCGACGCCTTCCCGACCACGACCGAAGAGGTCGAGGGCGTGGCCGCGCGGCTGCGCGAGGAGCCCGGCCTGGTGGTGACGGTGGAGGACCTGGCCGACGCCGACTGGCTGGCCATGTCCCTGTCCGGGCTGCCGCCGGTGAAGGTCGGCCGCTTTTTCGTCTATGGTGCCCATGACCAGGGCCGGGCCCCGGTCAACGCCGTGCGGCTGAAGATCGACGCCGGAGCCGCCTTCGGCACCGGCCACCACGGCACCACCGTCGGCTGCCTGATCGCCTATGACGAGCTGCTCAAGCGGGAGCGGTTCGAGCGAGTGCTTGACGTCGGCTGCGGCACGGGCGTGCTCGCCATTGCCGCGGCCCTTACCGGCGCGCCGGTCGCGGTCGGAACCGACATCGACGCCCCCTCGGTTCGCATCGCCAACGAGAACGCGAAGCTGAACCGGGCTCCCGCACGGTTTGTTCACGCCTCGGGCCTCAATGACCAGCGGGTGCGCGCCGGCGCGCCCTACGACCTGGTGTTCGCCAACATCCTGGCCCCTCCGCTGGTCAGCCTCGCCCAGGATATCAAGCTGTCGCTTCGGCTGGGCGGCGTGGCCATCCTCAGTGGCCTCCTGCGCACCCAGGAGCGCCGTGTCAGCGCCGCCTATCTGTCGCGCGGCTTCCGGCTGGAGCGCCGCATCCACCGCGACGCCTGGAGTTGCCTGGTCCTGCGCCGGGTCGGTTGAGAGACGAGACGATGCGCCAGTCCTTTGACGAGACGACCTCCCGCGATTTCGGGGCGAAGCACCTGCCGCGCGTCCGCGCGCAGATGGTGACGCAGGGCCTCGACGGCTTCCTCGTGCCGCATGAGGACGAGCACCAGAACGAGTACCTGCCCGCCGCCAACGAGCGATTGGCCTGGCTTACCGGTTTCAGCGGGTCTGCGGGCGCGGCCGTGGTGCTGAAGGATCGCGCCGCCGTGTTCGCCGACGGGCGCTATACGGTTCAGGTCCGGGCCCAGGTGGACGCGGATCAGTTCGAGATCCTCGACCTCGTCGAGGGCGGCGTGCCCGCCTATCTGGAGGGCGCGCCGAAGGGGGCGGTGATCGGCTATGATCCGCGCCTGCACAGCCCGGACGCCCTGGCGCGGCTGCAGACCGCGGCGGCGAAGGCGGGGGCGACCCTGACGCCGGTCGAGGCTAATCCGCTGGACGCCGCCTGGATTGATCGCCCGGCCCAGCCGCAGGCACCTGTCGTGCCGCACGAGGATTGCTACTCCGGTGAGACCGCGGCGGCCAAGCGCGTCCGCATCGGCGCGGCTGTAGCCGCGGCCGGGGCGGAGCTGGCCCTGCTGACCGCGCCCGCCTCGATCGCCTGGCTGTTCAACATCCGTGGCGGCGACGTGATCCGCACACCCTTGCCGCTGGCCCAGGCCCTGCTGGCTGCCGATGGGACAGCGCGGCTGTTCCTCGACCCTGCCAAGGTCACGACGGGGCTGGCCGACTGGCTTGGAGCGGGGGTGACGCTGGAGACGCCGGAGGCGCTGTCCCCGGCGCTGGCGGCGCTGGGCGGCCGCAGGTTGCTGGTCGATCCGGGCGTGTCCTCGGCCTGGTACTTCGACCGGCTGACGGCGGCCGGGGCAGATGTGGTGCGGGCCATGGACCCTTGCACCCTGCCGCGGGCGACCAAGAACGCCGTCGAGATCGAGGGGGCGCGTCAGGCTCACATCCGCGACGGCGCGGCGCTCGCCCGCTTCCTGCACTGGGTCGACTCCGAGGCGCAGACATCCCTGCCCGACGAGCGGCAGGTGGCCGAGGCGCTGGAGCACTTCCGCGAGGCTACCGGGGCGCTGAAAGACCTCAGCTTCGATACCATCGCCGGGGCCGGCCCTAACGGTGCCCAGCCGCACTACAAGCCGGTGACGCGAACCCTGCGCCGCATGGAGCGAGGTTCGCTGCTGCTGGTCGACGGCGGCGGCCAGTACCTCGACGGCACCACGGACGTGACCCGGACCGTGGCGGTGGGGCCGCCCTCGGAGGACCAGCGCCGCATGTTCACCCTCGTGCTGAAGGGTCATATCGCCATGGCGGTGGTTCGCTTCCCGATGGGCACGACGGGGCACCAGATCGACGCCCTGGCGCGGCTGCCGCTGTGGACGCAAGGCTTCGACTACGACCACGGCACGGGTCACGGCGTCGGCAGCTATCTGGGCGTCCACGAGGGCCCGCAGCGCATCGCCAAGGCGGTCAACACCCAGCCGCTACTGCCCGGTATGATCCTGTCGAACGAGCCGGGCTACTACCGCGAGGGCCACTGGGGCATCCGCATCGAGACCCTGCAGGTGGTCACCCCCGCCGAGCCGATCCCCGGCGGCGAAAGGCTGATGCACGGCTTCGAGCAGCTGACGATGGCCCCGCTGGACCGACGTCTGATCGAGGTCGCCCTGCTGACAGCGGACGAACGCGCCTATGTCGACGCCTATCATGCCGAGGTGCTGGCCAGGGTCGGGCCGCTGCTAGACGGCACCGTGCGTGCGTGGCTGGAGGCCCAGTGCGCGCCGCTGTGAGCCGGGGCGGCGGTATGGTAATCAGTGCCTGTCATGCTGAACATCAGGGTTCCGCGGGCTCACAAGTTGGCCGTCGCGGTCGCTGCCCGTCATGGCGAAAGCCTGACTGAGGCGGTCATTCATGCGCTTGAGGAGCGTCTTGATCGGGCGCCCCCGGCAGGCGGGCCGGGGCGGGATTTCGCCCTGACCGACGTGTCCGCGGCGGCATGAGGCCGCTCATCGTCCTGCTGGCGGCAGCCGCGATGGTTGCGCCGGTCGCTGCCCAGACCCCCTCTGCATTCCGCCTTCCGCGCGAGGTGTTCGACGTCATCCCGCCGGAGACGCGGGTCGCGGGACCACCGGGGCGGATGCGCGTGGTGCAGGGGCGTTGCCGGCCGGGGCAGCTTGAAGGTGCGCGGCGGCGGATCGTTGACATCGCCGTGCAGGAATGGGCGGTGTTCGGCTTCCAGACGATCGACGCTACGGCGGTCAGGACCCGCGTCCTGCCGGACGGCATCGTGCCCGACGCCGTCAATCCGCCGCTGCCGCGACCGCGTCAGGCGCGGCAGTTGCTGCAGGCCGGTCGCACCGAGGGCGAGCGCCGGCTGGCGGCGACGATCGCCGGCTACTGGAGCGCTACCCCGGACGGGCCGCGGGTGCTGGCGCGGCAGAACCGGCTGTGGCGGGCCTCCCCGGGTGCGACCCTGTGGCGTCAGCCCTGGTCGGCAGCGTTTGTCAGCTGGGTTATGTGCGAGGCCGGGCTGGATCAGCCGGAGGTGTTCGCCCGCGACGTCTCGCACCGGGTCTACATCGACCAGGCCATCGAGGCGCGGGACGGCCTCGCTCCCTCGGCCGCCTATGTCGCCCATGATCCGGGGGAGGTTCCGATCGGCCCTGGCGATCTGCTGTGCAACGCCCGCGGCGGGGCCGTCTATCGTCGCCTCGCCGATCGCCGCGCCGAGGTGGATCGCTATGCCCCGACCCATTGCGACATCGTCGTGCGGGTCGATGAGACGCGGGTGGCGGTGATCGGCGGCAATGTCATGGACGGGGTCAGCCTGACGCTGCTGCCACTGGTCACGGACGGGACCATGCATCCACGGCCCGTGGCGGCGACCGAGCTGGACCGGGCGCGGACGATGTTCGCCCATCTGTCCCTGCGCGCTGCGCCGATCCACGGGGCGGCGCTGGAGGCCAGTCCGATGCTGCGCGCCTTGACCGGCGCTGCGGCGCGGCCCACTTCGGAGCTTCCGGACATTGAGGAGGGGGACGCGCCATGAAGATTCGCAAGCTGGGGGTCCACGGCCCCGAGGTCTCGGCCGTCGGCCTGGGCTGCATGGGCATGAGCGCCTTCTACGGTCCGACCGACGAGGCGCAGAACCTGGCGGTGCTGGACCGGGCGCTGGAGCTGGGCGTGACCTTCCTCGACACGGCGGAAATGTACGGCCCGCATACCAATGAGGAGTTGCTGGGGCGAGCCCTCCGTGGGCGGCGCGACCGGGTCGTGCTGGCCACCAAGTTCGGCATCAACTGGAACGCCGACCGCACCGGCCTCGTCATCGACGGGGGGGCGGCCAATGTGCAGCGCGCTGTCGAGGGCAGCCTGAAGCGGCTGGGAACCGACGTCATCGACCTCTACTACCTGCACCGGGTCGATCCGAAGACGCCGATCGAGGAGACCGTCGGGGCGATGAGCCGGCTGGTCGAGGCCGGCAAGGTGCGCTTCCTCGGCCTGTCAGAGGCGGCACCCGCAACCCTGCGCCGGGCCCATGCCGTTCACCCGATCACGGCCTTGCAGACGGAGTACTCCCTCTGGAGTCGCGATCCCGAAGGTGAGCTGTTCGCCACCTGCCGCGAGCTCGGCATCGGCTTTGTGCCCTACAGCCCGCTGGGTCGGGGCTTCCTGTCCGGCGAAATCCGCTCCATCGACGACCTCGCCGCCGATGATTTCCGGCGAACCAACCCGCGCTTCGAGGGTGACAACTTCCAGAAGAACCTCGATCTGGTCGAGGCGGTGAAGGCGATCGCCGGGGACCGCGGCGTCAGCGCGGCCCAGCTGGCCCTTGCCTGGGTGCTGGCCCAGGGTGAGGACCTCGTGCCGATCCCCGGCACCCGCCGGCTGCGGACGCTGGAGGAGAATGTCGCTGCGGCGGACCTCGTGCTGTCGCCGGAGGACCTCGCGCAAATCGAGGGCGTGTTCCCCCGCAACGCTGCCGAGGGGCAACGCTACGCCTCCGCCAGCATGGCCGCGCTGGACGGCTGACCTCCTTCAGCCTCCGGTCAGGGTCAGCCAGTCGTCCTCGCTGAGGACGGTCACGCCGTGCTTGTGCGCCTCGGCCAGCTTGGACCCGGCACCGGGGCCGGCGACCAGATAGTCCGTCTTCCTCGACACGGAACCGGACACCTTGGCCCCCAGCGCCTCGGCGCGCGCCCTGGCCTCATCACGGGTGAAGCGTTCGAGGCTGCCGGTGAAGACGACGGTCTTGCCGGCTACCGGCGTGTCGGTCTGCGGGCGCGCGGCCGGCAGCACCCCGGACAGCTCCGCCACAAGCGCCTCGACGACGGTGCGGTTGTGCGGCTCGTGGAAGAATTCGGCCACGGCGCGGGCGGCCACCGGGCCGACGCCGGATACGCCGGCGATGCGGCCGAGGGTCTCCGACGGCCCCTCGTCGCGAGCGATGACGAGGAGCCGGCGCAGGCCATCCCAGTCACCGGCGAGACCGGCCAGGGCGCGCCGGGCGGGAGCGGCGAGAGTCGGCAGGGCGAGGGCGATCTTCTGATCCAGCGGCGCATCGAGCCAGGGATCAGCCTCCGGCGGCGTCGCCTCGGCCATCAGCGCCAGCATACGGGCCGAGACGCCCGGCGCGTTGGCGAGCGCTGTCCACGCTGCGGACGGCAGGCCAGCCGCGGCCTCTCGCCCGGCGGCGTCGAAGCTGTCCCAGGTCTCGAACTCCCGGGCCAGCAGCAGCGACGTCTGCTCGCCGATCTCGCGGATCCCGAGGGCGAAGATCAGGCGCTCGAGGGCGATGGTGCGGCGGGCCTCGATGCCGGCGACGAGATTGGCGACGCTGGTCTCGCCATAGCCGTCCTCGGCGCGGAGCGCGGTCAGCTGTTCCTTGTCCCGGGCGAGACGGAAGATGTCGGCCGGCTCGCGGATCCAGCCGCGCTCGTGGAAGGCGACCAGCTGCTTCTCGCCCAGCCCCTCGATGTCGAAGGCTTTGCGGCCGACGAAATGCTTCAGTCGCTCAACGATCTGGGCGGGACAGATGAGGCCGCCTGTACAGCGGCGACGAGCCTCGCCCTCCTCGCGCACGGCTTCCGACCCGCAGGCCGGGCAGTGGGTCGGGAAGGCGAAGGGCAGGGCGTCGGCCGGGCGCCGTTCCGGGACGACCGCGACAATCTGGGGGATGACGTCGCCGGCGCGCTGCAGCACCACGGTGTCGCCGATGCGCACGTCCTTGCGGGCGATCTCGTCCTCATTGTGCAGGGTGGCGTTGCGAACGACGACGCCGCCGACGGTCACCGGGGCAAGGCGCGCCACCGGGGTCAGGGAGCCGGTGCGGCCGACCTGGATGTCGATGCCCTCCAGCACCGTGGTCGCCTGCTGCGCCGGGAACTTGTGGGCGATGGCCCATCTGGGGCTTCTGGCTACGAAGCCGAGGCGCGCCTGAAGGTCGAGCCGGTCGACCTTGTAGACCACGCCGTCGATGTCGTAGCCGAGCGTCGCGCGATCGGCCTCCAGGGCGCGATAAACCTGCAGCAGCCCCTCGGCACCCTCGACCCGGACCGAGCGGGGATTGGTCGGGAAGCCCCATTCGGCGAGCTTTTCCAGCGCCCCGGCCTGGGTCTCGCTGAAGCCCTCGGCCGGCTCGCCCCAGGCGTAGGCGAAAAAGTTCAGCGGCCGGCCCGCGGTGATCGCGGGGTTCTTCTGGCGCAGGGAGCCGGCGGCGAAGTTGCGTGGGTTGGCGTAGGAGCGGCGGCCCTCGGCCTCGGCGGCGGCGTTGAAGGCGGTGAAGGCGTCGGTGGGGGCGTAGACCTCGCCGCGCACCTCGACCCGAGCCGGCCAGCCCGAGCCCTTCAGGCGCGACGGGATCCGAGCCTCGCCGAGGGTGCGCAGATTGGCGGTGACGTCCTCGCCGGTGCGGCCGTCGCCGCGGGTGGCCCCGACCTCCAGCACGCCGTCGACATAGAGTAGGGAGGCCGACAGGCCGTCGATCTTGGGCTCGGCCACGAAGGCGATGAGCTCTTCCCCGGGCAGCTTCAGGAAGCGCGCGATGCGCGCGGCGAAGTCGCGCACCTCGTCGTCGCTGAAGGCGTTGTCGAGCGACAGCATGGGCACGCCGTGGCGCACCTCGGCGAAGGCCTCCGAGATGCCGGCCCCGACCCGCTGCGAGGGGGAGTCGGGCTTCACCAGTTCCGGGAAGCGCGCCTCAATATCCGCATGGCGGCGGCGCAGGGCATCATAGTCGGCGTCGCTTATCTCCGGGGCGTCGCCCTGATAGTAGAGAGCGTCATGGCGTGCGAGGGCCCGTGCCAGGCGGGCCAGTTCGGCCTCGGCCGCCTCGCGGCTCAGGTCGGCGACAGGGGACTCGGTCATCACGTCTGATTAGCCCGCCCGATGCGGGCTTTCGACTCCGATCCGCGCGGCCTAAACAGCGCCCATGACCGCACCTGCCCCCACCGACACCTGGACCGTCGCCGGCCGCACCTTCTCGTCGCGCCTGATCGTCGGCACCGGCAAGTATCGCGACTACGCCCAGAACGCCGCCGCCGCCGAGGCGTCGGGCGCCGAGATCGTCACCGTGGCCGTGCGCCGGGTGAACCTGACCGACCCGAGCCAGCCAGTGCTGACCGATTTCCTCGACCCGAAGCGCTATACCTATCTGCCCAACACGGCGGGCTGCTTCACCGGCGAGGACGCGGTGCGGACCCTTCGGCTGGCGCGCGAGGCCGGCGGCTGGACCCTGGTCAAGCTTGAGGTGCTGAGCGATCCGCGCACCCTCTTTCCCGACATGGAGGAGACGCTGCGGGCGCTGAGGCTGCTCGTCGCCGAGGGCTTCGAGGTCATGGTCTACTGCACCGACGACGTCGTCTTCGCCCGCAAGCTGGAAGAGGCCGGGGCCGTGGCGGTGATGCCGCTGGGGGCACCGATAGGCTCGGGCCTCGGCGTGCAGAACCCGGTCAACCTCCGTCTGATCATCGAGCAGGCCAAGGTGCCGGTGCTGGTCGACGCCGGGGTCGGCACGGCCTCGGACGCCGCGGTCGCCATGGAGCTGGGCTGCGACGGGGTGCTGATGAACACGGCCATCGCCGAGGCGCAGAACCCGGTGCGGATGGCCTCGGCCATGAAACACGCGGTCATCGCCGGGCGCGAGGCCTATCTGGCCGGGCGCATGAAGAAGCGCCTGTATGCGGACCCGTCATCACCTCTGGCGGGACTGATCTGAGCTTGACAGGCCTGTCGATCGCCGGGATGATGTTCCTGAAATGTTCCGGAAGAGGGCGATGCGGGCCTTGACGCCGAGAGGGCGGTTTGCGGTTCTTTTGCTGGCCGCCGCGCTGGCCGCCATGATCGGCCTGTCCCTGAGCAATGGAACGGCCCTCGCCGCCGGGGAGGAGGGGACCATGAGCCACGCTATCGGAGTGTTCGCGCCGCGGCTGACGCCGGCGGAAGGCGATCAGACCGACTCCGGCCTGGCGCTCGGTCGCATGGGCCTGACCAAGGTCTTCAACGGCGATCTGGAGGCGACCGGCGAGGGGCAGATGCTGACCGGGACCGCACCGGTCGGCGGCATACATGTCTATGTCGCCCTGGAGCGGGTCGTGGGCGTGCTGCACGGGCGGCGCGGTGTGACCTGCCCCCTTCCTGATCCCGCGATTTGAGTGAGAGTCCGTCACCCAAGGAGACGGACGTGAAGAAGAGCAGGTTCAACGAGGCGCAGATCATCGGCGTGCTGCGGGAGCAAGAGGCCGGAAG
>Ga0315902_10002133_pt1 | contig 31288 bp, 19 predicted proteins | sample LakEriMetagenome_9_FD_203523 | JGI IMG/M metagenome (GOLD analysis project Ga0315902, IMG submission 203523) | Freshwater fungal communities from buoy surface, Lake Erie, Ohio, United States - Buoy 12 MA117 | ecosystem: Environmental > Aquatic > Freshwater > Lake > Lake biofilm | place: USA...
AGTTGCGAGCAAAAACAAGATCGAAAGCGAAAGGGTTGCTTGGTACGAGGGAAACATAGGAACGATCGCGCAGGACGAAGGGAATTTCTACACTTAGGATTCATTGGATTGTAATCGATCATGAGACCAATTTTCGAGGATCTGATAAGATACCTGAGGGTACTTGACCCAACGACCGTTTGGCACCCCCCTGCCCTTTGATCACTGTAGCTCCGTCGCATGTCCATCGATCCGATTCGAATCCTATCTGACTTGGTCCGTATCAACAGCGTCAACGCGTTTTACCAGGATGGTCCTGGCGAGGGTGCGTTGGCGAATTATATCGAAGCGTTTTGGGAATCGCATGGAATCCAATGCTGGCGACAACCGGTCTTGCCCGGTCGAGACAACGTCATTGCAAGGCTCCCGGGGCGCGGAGTCCAAGGACCTCCGACGGATCGTCGCTTGTTGCTCGAAGCTCACATGGATACCGTTTCTGTCTCGGGGATGACGATCGAGCCTTTTGAGCCAAGGATCGTCGAGGGTCGTATGTTTGGCCGCGGGTCCTGCGACACCAAAGCTGGACTGGCCTGCATGATGGCCGCAATGGTGCAGACCAAGCTTGATGGTGTTGTCCCCAGTGGTGATATTTGGATGGCCAGCGTGATCGACGAGGAGTTCTCCTGTTTAGGGGTCCTCAAATTGTGTGAATCCTTGGCAGCTACAGCAGCGATCGTCGCCGAGCCGACGGAACTTAAGACCGTCATCGCGAGCAAAGGAGTGTTGCGTTGGCGGATTGTCGCAATCGGTAAGCAAGCGCACAGTTCGAAGGTCCACTTGGGAGTCAACGCGATCCATCACATGGCCAAGTTGGTGTCGGCAATCGAGGACTACCACGGATCCCTTGGCTCCATAGAGCATCCTCTGCTAGGATCCGCAACGGGGAATATCGGACTGATCGAAGGGGGCGTTCAAGTCAACTTTGTGCCGGACCGTTGCTCGATCCAAATCGATCGGCGTTTGCTCCCTTTTGAAGACGTCCAAGAGGTCCTTGCCGGTTACCAAGGGGTGATCGATGCGGTAGCCGACGCAGTCCCTGGAGCCCGATTCGAAATGGAACCACCACTACTCTATGATCGGGGTTTAGAGACGGCCGCCGAGGCACCGATCGCGCGTTTATCCTGCGAGATCCTCAGGAAAATGGGGTATAGTGATGGAGTCGAGGGGGTCGCTTATGGATCCGATGGAACGCATATTCGAGAATTGGGCATCGATACGATCATCTTTGGGCCTGGAAGTATCGATCAAGCTCATACCGAGAACGAATACATCGCGATCGAGCAGGTCCAAGCGGCTTTTGACTATTACCGAGAGATCATCAAGGAGTTTTGAGCATGAACGACCGCACCCAGAGAACCAGTGTTTGGACCAGACGGAGTTTATTGGTCGCCAGTAGCGCCATGGCAATCGGGGCATCGACCAAGTCGGTGGCTAGGGCGACCTCCGAATTCGAACCTGGTACCCTCGAACCCAACTTCCTGGAGGGCGGCTTTATCGACGCGCACGTCCATGTATGGCCGAAACCGTCCGATGATTATCCTTTGGATTCGAAGTACACGGTCGCCGACGTTGTACCGGAGTCGTTTACCCCCGATGCGATCCTCAAGCTCGCTGGAACCGAAAACGTGCGCCGAGTGGTTCTGATCCAGATGAGTTTTTTCGGTTTCGACAACAAGTACATGCTCGAGTGCATCCGGAAGCAACCTAAGCAATTCAAAGGGGTCGCGATTATCGATCACAACGCGCCGGACGTCGAAGGAACCATGATTCGAATGCAAGAACAAGGGGTCCGAGGATTTCGATTGTACGCCAATGCCCAGAACGTTGCCCAATGGGATCAGAATCCAGGGATCGATGCGATGTTCAAAACGGCTGCAAAGACCAAGCAGGCGATCTGCTTGCTATCGGATCCTGAAGTTCTCCCAGCGATTGAGGCGATGGCAACCAAATATCCAAGAACGAAGATCGTCATCGATCATTTTTCCAGGATTGGGATGAGAGGTCAGATCGATCAAGAGGACCTGAACAAGCTCTGCGGCTTGTCGAGATTCAACAAAGTGTTCGTCAAAACCTCGGCATTCTACGCATTGGGAGCCAAACAAGCTCCTTATACCGATCTTCTGCCCATGATCAAGCAACTTCGGGACGCGTTCACGGCCAATCGCTTGATGTGGGGTAGCGACTGCCCTTATCAGGTCCAAGTTCCCCACAACTACAAAAGCTCTTTTTCGCTGATTGGAACGCAGTCCCCGTTTCTCAACGAGATCGAGATCAAGGCGATCCTCGGTCGAACGGCCGACGAGGTTTTCTTCCAAGACTGACCGGCGGGACTCCAGCGGATGTTTTCCGTTCGTCTGTGGCGAGGGCTTGAATCTCTAATTCTTCTTGGCAGGCTCAGCAGCTTCGATTCGCTCGACGATGCTCGTCCAGTTTCCGTTCTCGACACGGGTTTCGGTGCGTAGCCCTACGTGGACTTGTTCGACACGCGAAAGAATGTTTCCTTGCTGAGGATCCATCGTCAATGAGTAGCCTCGCGCGAGAGTTTTCAGGGGACTGATCGCTTCGAGTCGACTTGCAATTTTCTCGAACTCGAATTCTCGCTTTTCGATTTGCCGATCGAGCGATTCGGTGAGTCGGTAGTCGACTTCATCCAGTCTTTGGACCGATGAGTCAAGCATTCTTTCGGGTTGTTCGATGACCGGTCGTCTTGCGAGCCCTAGGAATCGCGACTCAAGTTCGCGGACTTTGCTGGCGACCATCGAAGCGAGCCGAGTTTTGCAGGATTGGAGTGTTTCGAGTATTTCCTCACGATTCGGCGCGATCCTTTCGGCAGCTTCCGAGGGAGTCAAGGCGCGGACATCGGCAGCTAGATCGCACAGGGTGACATCGATTTCGTGTCCGACGGCCGATACGACAGGAATGCGCGAAGCGACTACGGCGCGAACGACCAGTTCCTCATTAAAGGCCCAGAGGTCCTCGATCGAGCCACCACCTCGTCCGACGACGAGGAGATCTAGAGGTGGCTCGATTCGGTTGGCCATTGCGATCCCGTTTGCGATATCTTCGGCGGCTCCTGGGCCTTGGACTTTGGCGGGAACGACCAGAACATTCATCTGCGGCCATCGACGTCGGAGTACCTCCAGGAAATCGTGAATCGCTGCGCCATGTGGGCTGGTGACGAAACCAATGCGTTTCGGGAACCGCGGCAAGGCTCGCTTGCGCTCTGGTAGAAACAATCCTTCGGCGGCCAATTGCGCATGGAGCTTTCGGAAGGCGATTTGGAGGGGACCGAGGCCTTGAGGTTCGAGTTTCTGCAAGACGACTTGGTAGGTGCCTCTTGGACCATAGACGTCGAGTTTTCCCATCCCGAGGACAGCCATTCCTTCTCGGATGTCAAATTTGCAGCGTTCCCAACTCGAGCGCCAGATCACGGCACCGATTTGACTTGTGGCGTCTTTGATCGTCAGGTACACATGCCCGGAACTGGCCTTGGTAACGTTGCTGACTTCCCCTGCGATCCAGAAGCTTGAGATGTTTTGATCGAGGGTGCGTTTGATCCAAGCGGTCAATTGGGTGACCGATAAAGGGCTTTCGTCGGACATTCCCGGGCTGGGGCTCTTGGGGTTTTCGGAAGTTTTTGTTTTGCGATTTTCTGATTTCTTCCCTTCGGAGTCGTTTGAAAAGAACTCGTCGGCTTCGTCTCCGAATAAAAATCCTGTCATGGTGTCTGTTCCGAATGGAAGTCTCTTTTCGCTGTGGATGGTGCTCGTATTGTAATGAATAAAGAGAGGTCTTCCATGGCGGATGGTCCGGGTTGTCTGCGGTAGCCACCTGTCGCCCGTAGCCACCTGTCGCCAGACGGTGGTTAGGAAAAATAAGATTTTTGAGGAAGTCGGCTTTGATGTGACGCTTAGAACTCCAGAGTGGAATTCGATCGATATGAACCTATGGAGATTTGGTGATGAAAATCAGACTCAGAGTTGCCGGTATTTATTTCAATCGTCATTTATTAGTGCCCCCGAATGTGGATGGTTCCCCGATTACGATCAAAAATGCGATGGATTACTGTGCCTCCGAGTACAGAATTGAAAAAGTCAACGGCTTCGCCTACAAGGACGAGTCCATGCCCAGGCCCGACGGTAAAAGATTTCAGGTGGTCCATTCGATAAGTCACTTTTTTTCCGGTGCTTACGATTTCAATGGCGACGGAAAGATTACAGCGGCCAAGGACAACAAGGGTAAGACGCTAGGCGGTGTCCAACGTGATGGGGGGCTCTATTCGCTCAAGTCGACGGAGATCCAACAAATGCCGAATATCCGTTCGGTGTGGCAGTACTACGTCCGTGGACTTGACGGGCAGGGTGTATTGAGAAGCCGCACCAAGCCAGATGATGGTGGGTTTGCTAGTTACGATACTTTTGAACTGGAGGAAGAAGACGAGGTTATTTGGCGGTTGGTAACGATCCAGTTTGAGCCGACGATCGAACTGGAGCAAGTTACTCCGAAGCTCGCTTTACAGGTGGCCCGTTACTGAGCGGTCGCTTGGCCCGCTCACCAGAGAGGGGCGATGTTCGAGGCGTTCCAAGCGTCCCAATCGGCTTGGAGCGCCTGGGCGATCTCGGGCTTTTGCTCAATAAGATCGTGGTCCTCGTGGATATCCTTCGAGAGATCGTAAAGTTTGGCTGCCGTGACTCGAGCGCGTGGTCCCCCACCTGGGGATTGTCCGTCGGCAGCTAGATCGTACCGCACCAATTTCCAATCCCCTTTTCGGATCGCCATCTGTGGGCCGAAACGCCAGAAGAGCGCGTCATGCGGAGTGGATTGGTTCGCCCCAGTGATGTAGGGGATCAAATCGACGCCATCGAGCTTCCACTCCGCTTGAATGGGGACTTGGCAAGCTGCAAGCGCCGTAGCGCACAGGTCGATTTGGATTACGGGTTTTCGATATTCGCCGGGTGGGATCACGCCGGGAAAGGAAAGAAGGAACGGGACTCGCACTCCCCCTTCGAGCGTGGTTCGTTTGCTGCCTCGCAGCGGAGCGTTATTCGAGCCGTTGATCGTAACGCCTTGCATGGTTGGGCCACCATTGTCGCTGATAAAGGCGATGAGTGTTCGCCGATCTTGTCCGGTCGCTTTCAATGCTGTTTGGACTGCACCGATCGCATCGTCCATCGCAGACATCATCGCAGCGTATTTGCGGCGTTGGGGATCCTCGATCGACGCGAACTTGCGCAAGCGATCCTCGGTGGCATGCATCGGTGTGTGCACCGCGTTGAACGCTAGGTAGAGAAACCAAGGTTCGTCGCGATGGGTTTGTATAAATGCGGCCGCTTCTTTGCCGAACGCGTCGGTTGCATAGTCGATCGCTTCGGCGGGTCGATCGCCCCGAAGAATACCTTCGGCTTCGAAATAGCTGTGAGCGCCACCTAAGAACCCGAAGAATTCATCAAAACCTCGGCGCAAAGGGCGTCGATTCGGAGTGTTCCCCAAATGCCATTTACCGACAAGACCGGTTTTGTATCCAACGGACTGAAGGTGTTCGGCAAGCGTCTTTTCTGTGGTTGGCATCCCTTCGGCATTGCCGCCGGGGTTGAACTCGTGGCCAAACCGCTGTTGGTATCGGCCCGTAAGCAATGCAGCTCGCGTCGGAGAGCAATACGGACCGCTCACATAGCCGTCGGTGAACCGCATGCCGTTGGCAGCTAAGGCATCCAAATGGGGTGTTGGGATGTCCTTGCACCCATGGAAACCAACATCGCCATACCCTAGATCGTCTCCGACGATCCACAGAACATTCGGTCGATCTGCGCGAGAGACCTCCGGGATGAAGAGAATGGAGACAGATAGCGCTAAAAGAAAGACTCCCAAGGAACATCGGTTCAGCAATTGAGACATAGAGATAGGTTCCTCATTTTCCAGCGATTCGGGGACTTTCGCAGCAGAAACATCACCTCTTGGAGGATGCAACATCGCAATCGATGGCCGCATCTTGCTGAGCACGAACGCTGACCGCGGAGAGCACCAGGATATACCATTTCTAGCCGTAAATGTTCCTGAAGAACCAAAAAAAGCGAGGCGTGGACTAACCACGCCTCGCTTTTGGATTTAGCAGATCTCCGGGCATCCGGGGCGAGCTAAAGATTTATCTGTCAGCTAAGTGTGCTAGGAGACCGTATAGGCAGTCTCGGCATGATCGGTTAGATCCAAGCCGATCTTTTCGCCATCTTCGGAGGTACGAAGCCCGATCGTCCAATCGATCAATTTGAGGATCAGTGCCGTCAGGATCGCCGAGTAAAGGATGGTGACCACTGCGGCCTTCCCTTGCAGCATCAACTGCTCGATGCTGCCCCCTGCGCGATTTACACCAACGCCTGGCAGAGCCAAGAGTCCCGTCGCAAGCGAGCCGAAAATTCCGGCCATCCCGTGGACACCGAAAACGTCGAGCGAGTCATCGTACTTCATGGCTGGTTTGACGAACGCTACGAAGAAGTAGCTTACAATGGTCGCTCCAAAACCGATGATCAACGCACCCTTGACGTCGACGAAGCCGGCTGCGGGGGTGATCCCGACAAGACCTGCGACAACGCCCGTAATCATTCCGAGAACCGTCGGCTTACCGTTGCGAACCATCTCGATGATCGCCCAGGTCAAGCCCGCCATAGCAGCAGCGACTTGGGTCGTGACAAAAGCCTGAACTGCTTGTGGGGTCGCTCCGAAGGCGCTTCCACCGTTGAATCCGAACCATCCGAACCACAACAAACCGGCCCCTAAGACCGCGAACGGTAGGTTGTGGGGAGGATTGATCTGCTTCGGGAATCCGCGGCGTGGGCCGATAATCAAGCAAGCGACCAAGGCGGCGATACCAGCGTTGATGTGAACGACCGTTCCACCTGCGAAGTCCAAAGCACCCTCAGGCACTGCGTCCTTTGCGTTGAAGCTCCCGAGGCCGAAGATCGGGTGGGTCGGACCGTACCAAACCCAGTGCGCCACCGGGCAGTAAACCAACAACGACCACAGAGCGATAAAAACAGTGAACGCGGTGAACTTCATTCGCTCCGCAAAAGCTCCGACGATCAGTGCTGGGGTAATGATCGCAAACATCATTTGGAAGACCATGAACGTTTGCTGACTGAGTCCGAGCTTCACCCCGGTAACCGGTTCAAAGGAAGCGTCGGTGGCAACTCCGTTTAGCAAAAAGTGCGTCATGGGATTCCCGCAGAAACCTCCGCCGCCAATCACGATTTCCGTTCCGGAAAACGCGATGCTATAACCGACCAACACCCAAAGAACCGTCACAACCGCCATGCTCATGAAGCACTGCATGAGGATACTAAGGATGTTTTTCCGACCGACCAACCCGCCGTAGAAGAAGGCCAACCCAGGAGTCATCAAAAGCACAAACGCGGCGCAAGCCAGCATCCAAGCTTGATCGCCCGAGTTGAGCGTCGAAACAGCGGGAGCAGCCGCTTCGGCCACCGCTGTCGTACTCACGACGGATTCCGGCACTAAGGCGGCCGCGTCTTGTACAGCCTCCGTAACGGCCGCTGGAACGGCCTCCTGCGCGTAGACCAAACTACCGCAGATCAATTGGAACGCTACGAAACTTTTCATCCAACGAATCATCGCAAACACCGCCTTTTTCATTTCTCTCCGTAACTGAGACGTCAGCGTACCTTTGCCGAGAGAATGCGCAGGTCCGCCGCCTGGAATCACTGATAGCAAATGAAGGGCCAAATGGGTTCAGGAATTCTAATGTTTCCCTTTCGAGTTGGGTTTCCTATGGGGAATAAAACGTTGGGATTTTGGATTGGGGGAAACGAAGGCTCGGGGGAGGCTCGATTGCCTAGTTGCATTGCAATCGAGCCAAAAACGCATGATTTGTCGGCAATCGTTTGACTAGGAACCCAAGCAGGTCCCTTAAGCGACCCGAAGGCCGTAATCGGGAACCTTGCGATTTTGGAATCGATAAGGATCGGAATCCGGATACACTACTGGCCATGAAGGTGGCTTCCAAAGCCATGCTACGATCAGAACGGTTTGCTTGGATTTAGGATTGAGTCTATGAGCCACTTAGAGGAATCGCTGGACATCATTGCCGTTGGTGCCCACCCCGACGACGTGGAAATCGCTTGCGGAGGCACACTGGCCTCTTTGGTCCAGCAAGGCTACCGGGTCGGCATCATCGATCTTACCGATGGGGAGCCTACCCCGCTGTCTCCGGGGCCTCACGTGCGGCTGGCCGAGGCTGCGGCGGCGGCCGAGGTGCTTGGAGTACAGGTTCGAAAAACCCTGAGCTTCACCAATCGGAGCTTGATGGACGGATTCGATGAACGCGTGGCGTTGGCGATCGAGTTTCGCAGGTATCGACCGAAAATAGTTTTGGGTTTTGGCAGCAAAACTCCTATGGCTTCACCGGACCATTACCAAGCGATGCAAATCACCGACGCGGCGGTGTTTTATTCTCGGTTAACCAAATGGGATGACAAGTTTCAAGGGCTCCCTCCGCATGGGATCGATCGTCAACTTTATTTCCGATTGTCCTTCGAGCCAGCTCCCCCGTCAGGAATCGAAAACTCGATCACGATGGATATCACCGATACCCTGGAGCAAAAACTCGAGGCGATTCGATGTTACAAAACCCAATTTCCTCCTTCGAAGGAATACGTCTTTGATCGGGTCCGGGGATTGGCGATCGCTGCGGGTGCTGCAGCCAACTGCTATGCCGGAGAGACGTTCATATCGACCCGAGCGCTTCGCACGAGGGATTTGCTTCGGTCCCTTTTAGGCTAATCGACTTCGGTTTGTTTCGCGGTTTCAATCGAAGTGTCTATGAATAGCCTTCCATTCCAATCAACGGTCCCTGGTTGTGTCCTTACGATCGGCAACTTCGATGGCGTCCACTTGGGACATCGAGCGTTGATCGACAAGCTCACTGGCATGAGTCAGCGACTTCAGGTCCCGTCGGTGGTCTTTAGTTTCGACCCTCCCCCGTTGAAACTCCTTCGACCCGAGATGGTACCTAAGCCATTGACTTGGAACGACCGTCGCAGGGAGCTTCTTATGGAGCTTCGGGTCGACCGCGTCGATTTCTTTCCGACCACCCACGAGCTTCTGGAGCAAACGCCTCGTGAGTTTTTTGAGAGGATACTTGTCGGACAGCTCGACGTAAGAGGGATCGTCGAGGGGCCTAATTTCCGATTCGGAAAAGGCCGAGTTGGTGACGTACAGACCTTGAAGGATCTATGCGATGAGCACGGAGTGGAGCTTGAAATCGCGGAACCGCAAACTCTCGATCAACGCCTTGTTTCCAGCACGCAAATCCGAGAGTGGATTGAACTCGGCCAAGTCCAATCTGCCAACGAGTTGCTCGTCGAGCCTTATCGCATCGCTGGGTATGTGGCTCACGGAGCGGCGCGGGGGCGGACCTTAGGCTTTCCCACAGCCAACCTTGAGGGGATCGAAGTGTTGATTCCCAAGCACGGCGTATACGCGGCCCGCGTTGCGGCCCCAAGCGATCTTGCTGGCCACCCCGTGGCGCTGCACATCGGACCGAATCCGACCTTCGGAGAAGATCTGAGCAAAGTGGAAGCTCATTTGATTGGATTCCAGGGAGATCTTTATGGGAAGCGTTTGGAGCTGGAGATTCTCGACTGCATCCGAGGCGTCCGAAAATTCGGCTCCAAGGAGGAGCTCCTCAGCCAGCTTCAACTCGACATAGCCCGAGCGCTCGAGATCGCAACGCGGTAGGCCGCAGGCCATGTAATCGGCAGGATCTGCAAAGGTGCACCTGCCGTTTTTTTCCTCATCCAGCTTCCTAAGGTTCCATCGACCGTCGATGGTCTTTCGGTCGATCAATCCGGAGTATGGGATGGATCAATAAAACAAATCTGTTGCTCGCTGGATTACTGGGCGGTGGACTTTATTTCGCCTCCCAGCATTACACCCTGAGCGGTTGGGATCAAATTCGGCTAGAGCCACGAGATCCAGCCGCGCCGGCGAGGGTTTGGACCGATCCACGGACTTGGTTGCCGGTCCATCACAATGGTCCGTCCTCGAACGCTCCTCCAAGCGGTCTCAATTCGGTTCTTCCGTCAACCTCAAGCGGCATGGATCTGATGCCATCGAAGCCTGTGACACCCACGGTGCGCATCGCGAGTTTTGATTTGAACGACTTTGACGATCGAAAATTTCAAAGTGCCGCGGTCTCAGAGATCCTTGTCAGGCTGCTTCGAAACTTCGATGTAATAGCGCTCCAAGGGATCACGTCCAAACAACGCGATACCCTTCCCAAACTGGTCGATCGGATCAACGAACAGAAACTCGCTTATGACTACATGATTGGACCTCGCGTCGGGCCGGTCCACGAGTCGATGCATTTGGCATTTCTCTACAACACGCAACGAATCGAGACCGATCGCTATCAACTTTATACCGTCGAAGACCCAGGTGGATTGCTTGATTTTGAGCCTTTGGTTGGATGGTTTCGGACCAAGACGGTCGCACCGGAAAGGGCTTTGACGTTCTCGTTGGTGAACCTCTATCTTTCCCCGACTCGGATCGATCAGGAGATCGCTCTGCTCCCATCCTTGACCGAAAGCATCGAGCGCGACGGTCGAGGCGAGGACGATATCCTTTTGGCGGGTGGTTTCTCGTGCTCGGACAAACAGCTAATCGCACTTCGGCAGCGCGGGTGGGGATTTGCGATCGAGAATCTTCCAACGACGGTCGCTGGGGATGAGATGCTCGATCAAATCGTGTTCTCTCCGCAGACGGCAGATGAATTCACTGGGAGGTCGGGGGTGATCGATTTCTTGCGGAAGTTCAATTTGACGTTGGAACAAGCCAACCAGGTCAGTCGGCACGTTCCGGTTTGGTGCGAATTTTTCGCCGAAGAGGGTGGCTATCCGGCTTACCAGCCACACAACCCACAGACGAGTCCGCAGAATGCCGAGGCGGATGTATCGCCCTAGAGAATGGCGACACGAAGAGTTTGAAGACCTGGATTGAAAGTGCGGTCGAGAGGGCTCGAACCTCCAAGGTATTTCTACCACTAGCCCCTCAAGCTAGCGCGTCTGCCAGTTTCGCCACGACCGCATGAATCCAGGAGAAGCTGTAACGGGATACCCGAATTGCTTCTGAGGATTTGAAAGTGTATGAATTCGCGGTCCTGCGTCAAGGGGATTTGCAGGATCGCAACTGTCTAATTCGCTCAGAAATCGACTTCGATGGAGATTCCCATCAGCGGACCAATTCGGGCAGATACTTTACAGGGATTGTCCCGCAATTGAGGACTTGCTCGTGGAATTCCTGCAAATCGAACTTATCGGCCCTGGCTCGCTGAACACTTTGCCGGAGCCGGTAAAACGCGGTACGACCGACGAAGTAGGTCGAGAGTTGGCAGGAACTCTGCTTGGCTCGTTGGACTTTTCCGAAGGCCTCTGCTTCGGTTTGATAGCCTCGCCCGACGAGCAATTCCATCGCTTGTTCGTCGGTCATCTCGGTGCAGTGCATGGAGTGATCGAGGATCGCGTTGAGGACTGCGCGCAGGTAGAACTTCAATTGGTGCAACCGGAGAGCCAAATCGCCACCTCCATAACCTTGGTCGAGCATCATTTGCTCGGTGTAGACGGCCCAACCTTCGGCGAACACTCCTGAGGAGAGGATTTTGCGGATCGGCGAGCGGACACGGTTGGAGTAGTCGAGTTGGACGTAGTGTCCGGGGTAAGCTTCGTGGATCGTGAGGATTTGAAGCATGTACTTGTTGTACTCTTGGAAGAAGGCTTCTTGCCGCTCGGCGGGCCAGTCTGAGGGTGGAGGGGCGATTGCATAGAGGCTTTTGGCATTCGGATCGAGCGCTGGGGCTGGGTTTAGATAAGCGGCCGAGAAGCCGCGCTGAAACTCTGGCATCTCGATGATGTCGCATTGGTCAGGATCGGGCAGCGTCAAGATCTTCTCGCGGCGAATCATCTCCTTGATCGATGCGACGGTATCCTGTGCGTCTTTGACCAATCCATCGGGTTTTCCATGTTGTTTGCCGAGTTCCCCTAAGACACGGCGGATGGTATCTCGGCGACCTTGTTGATCGTCGGGCGGGAGGCTTGTTTTGTCGAAAAGGGAGTACCAGAGCTGTTTGGCTACATAGTACATCTCTTGTTCGACACGATCGGCCTCGGCGGTTGCCGCTTGGATGACCTCGGCGGCTGTCAAACCTGCATCGAGTTCGAGTTCAAGCTTCTTTGCGAACTTGTCTTTGCCGATCCGCCAGTCACCTTCGGAGCGTGGAAGTACCTGTTCTTGTAGAAACTTTTTGTAATCTTTGAGGCTTGCAGCCGCACTGCGGCTGGGGGTCTGCAAAGGACTCAATTGGGGCGATTCCTCGGCGAGTTTGAAAATTTCGCTTTCATAGAACGCGATCGCCCCATCGGTCCGTTTGATCGCGATTTCCGTCAAAATACGAGGCGGTTTTCCGATCGAATCCTTGGCGGCTTGGACGATACCGGGAATCTTTTCGATTCGTTTGGCTGCGTTCTGAATATTGACGTGTTTGGGCAGTGTCGATTGGGTCAGCAGCGTAAAGACACTATCGGATGCATACGTCAAATAGACCCTTGGGTCATTAGCAAAATCGTTGCTTTGGGTTGCTTGCCATACCCGGTACTCCAAGAAGTGCTGCCAGATTTCCAGATCGATCTGCGCGTTTCGAGACAGCCGCTTGAGGTCGATTTGTTGTTGGAGTTCGGCCAGGACGGTTTTGTCGTTCTCTAGGTCCAAGGCTCGGGCTCGGGGGGACAAGTCGTCGAGTTCGTGATCGTAGTCGTGGTTGCCCAAGTAGGTAGCGAACATCGGATGCCGCTTGCATTGGTCATCGAGCCAGTCCTGGAACTTCGACGCGACTCTTGCGTCCTCTTGGGCCGTATCCTGAGCAAACGCGCAGGGCGTGCAAGTGAGACAATTGAGAGCGGAGAGCCCCGCGGTTGCTGACGCGATCGGAAGAGATAGCAGTAAAGCTCGAGATAGCCGAATCATTTAGAGAACTCCTTTGGAGCTGGGGATCCCGTTTTGCCTTGGATCCACTTCGATGGCCGTGCGGATAGCCCGAGCGGTTGCTTTGAAAATCGCTTCGGCTATGTGATGCGTGTTTCGTCCATAGTGGAGCAGAATATGCAGGTTGCACTGTGCGTTGTTCGCGAAGGCTTGCCAGAAATCTTCGACCAGTTCGCTATCAAAATCACCGAGTTTGGGTGAAGGCATGGGTGCATTGAAAACCAAGTAACTGCGTCCACTGAAGTCGACTGCTGAGGTGACTAGCGTTTCCTCCATGGGCAGGACCAAGTGCCCGTAGCGACGAATCCCTGATTTGTCGCCCAGAGCGTCTCGGAACGTTTGTCCTAAGCAGATACCGATATCCTCGGTTGTATGGTGGGCATCGACCTGCAAATCCCCTTGGGCTTGCACCTCAAGGTCGATCAGAGCGTGTTTGGCAAAAAGGACCAGCATATGGTCGAGGAAACCTACTCCGGTATGGATCGAATGCTTGCCGGTGCCATCTAGGTTGATTTTCAGAGCGATTTGCGTTTCGGCCGTCTTGCGTTCAAGCTGGCTGGTGCGATGGGGTGTCATCTGGGGTTCTCCTCAACAAATTCTGGGCGGTGGGTCAATTATGCTCGAAAACACTCCAATCACCAACAGCACCCGTCGGATCGGTTTAAGCCGGCCATGATTTTGTGATACAATGAAGGTCCTTCCTCCGGGACGTCCCGTCCTGCATTCCACTACTTTTTCGAGTGATCTGTCCATGAACTCAGCAAGTTCCGCTCGTCTTTTTCACCACTTTGCAGTTCCCTGCTTTCTTTTCGCATCGATGGTTTTCGGGAGCTTACAAGCCGCACCACCACTACAACTGCGCAAAGGGGACCACATCGCCTACATCGGAAACGCGACGGCCGACCGGATGCAGCATTCGGCTTGGTTAGAAACGTACATCCATGGGATGTTTCCAGAATACGACCTAACGGTCCGAAATCTCGGATACCCTGGCGACGAGCTCAAGATTCGAAATCGGGAAGACAACTTTGGCAGTCCTGACGAATGGTTGACGAAAGTCAAAGCCAGCGTTGTGTTCTGTTTCTTCGGACACAATGAGGCGCTCAAGGGCCCGGGGGCTCTCGAAGGCTTCAAAAAGGACCTTGCCGAGACCATCGACGGCATGCTCGCACAAAAGTACGACGGTCAAACCCAACCGCGACTGGTTTTCTTCTCACCGATTGCCCATGAGAACCTCAACGATCCGAATTTGCCCGATGGCCAGGCGAACAACGCGAACTTTGCGATCTACACCCAAGCCATGAAAGAGGTTTGCGAATCGAAGAATGTTCTGTTCGTCGATATTTTCGCTCCCTCGAAAGAGCTTTACGCGCAAGCCCCAAAGCCCCTGACGATGAACGGAATCCACTTGGCCGACCAGGGCGACCAAGCGGTCTCGCAGGTGATTGCAAAAGCGTTGTTCCCGAACGAAAAGCTCCGGCTCGATCCTAAAGGTGTCGGAAAATTGCGAGACGCTGTCTTGGACAAAAACGACTATTGGTTCAACCGTTACCGCGTAGTCGACGGCTACAACGTTTTCGGTGGACGCTCGAAATTGGCTTGGTTCGGTCAATCCAATGCAGATGTCATGATGCGGGAGATGGAGATTTTCGATGTGAAAACCGCCAACCGTGACCAGCGTGTATGGGCGGTAGCCAAAGGTTCGGATCTTGAGGTCAAAGATGACAATTTACCTGAGGTCCTCTCGGTGAAAACCAACATCCCTGGTGCTCTGCCCGATGGCAAACACAAATACCTCGGAGGCCAAGAGGCGATCAGCAAGATGAAGGTAGCTACGGGAATGAAAATCAATCTTTTCGCTAGCGAGGAGATGTTCCCGGAGTTGATCAATCCTGTGCAAATGGCCGTCGATCCCGATGGTCGCCTCTTTGCATCGGTATGGCCTTCCTATCCTCACTGGAATCCAACCCAGCCCAGGAGGGACAAGATTATCTGCTTGCCCGACGACAATGGCGATGGCGTTGCAGACCGCTGTGTAACGTTTGCCGACGAACTCAACAGCGTCACGGGTTTCGAATTTTGGAACGGCGGGATGCTCGTCGCTGCGCTACCTGAAATATGGTTTCTCAAGGACACCGATGGTGACGAGAAAGCCGACCTAAAAATCCGTATGCTCCAAGGTGTCTGCAGCGCCGACTCGCACCACTCGGCCAACGCGATGTTACTAGGGCCAGACGGATGGATTTATTGGTCGCGAGGGATTTTTAACATCGCCGCGATGGAGACCCCCACCAAGACCGTACGGTCGGGGGAAAGTGGAGTCCACCGCTTCAATCCGCGCACGTTCGAAATGGAGTTTCACTTCCCGATCGGACCGAACCCGCACGGGGATGTTTTCGACCAATGGGGTTATCAGTTCGCCAACGATGGCACTAGCGGTACGGGTTCCTATGTCAATATTGGCAAAGGGATCGGTAACAAGCAGTGGTTTAAAATGCGGGTACGCCCTGTGGCCGCCACGGGGATTCTCTCGAGCAGTTTATTCCCAGAGGAAAACCAGGGCAATTTCTTGATCTGCAACTGCATCGGCTTTTTGGGGGTCCTTCAGCACAAGGTCAAGTACAACGGCGCCGACATCACCTGTGAGGAAGTCGAGCCAATCGTCGTTTCTAGCGATCCGAATTTCCGTCCTAGCGATGTCGAAGTTGGAGGTGATGGTGCCCTTTACGTCGCGGACTGGCAAAACGCCATCATCGGGCATATGCAGCACAACATGCGAGACCCGAATCGAGATGACCAACATGGTCGGATCTATCGCGTAACGGCTGAGGGCAAAGACGCACTTGCCCCTGCAAAGTTAAGAGGCAAGCCGATCCCGGAAGTTCTTGCCGCGTTTATGTCCAAGGAAAACGGAACTCGCTACCGTGCGAGAATCGAGCTCAGTGGTCGCAAAGCTGAAGATGTCGTCGCATCCTTGAACGCTTGGTCGAAAACCCTCGACCCTGCAAATCCGACCCATGCCCAAGCGCTCCTCGAGGGGCTCTGGGTTCTAGAGGAACACCGCCGCCCCGATTTGGCATGGATTGCCAAGACCTTTCGAGCAAGTGAACCGCGCGTCCGCGCTGCGGCGATCCGTACGCTAGGGCACTGGTCGGGCCGTGTCGATGCTTGGGGTACGCTCCTCCTGGCAGCCGCCAAAGACGCTTCGCCTTTGGTCAGAGCCGAATCGGTCAAAGCGGCTGTTGAATTCGATGGTTACGACGCCATCGAAGCAATTTTCGAAGCTTCGGTACGTCCCACAGATCCGGAGCTCGATACCGTCATTCGATACGCCAAGCAACGAGCCAAGATCGACCAAGGCTTGCAGGATGCCATCGCCTCGAAGAAACAACTCTCCGAAGCGGCCATGGAGTATGCCCTCAAGAATGCGAGCCCAGATTCCTTGCTGAAATTGCCCCAGTCCGAAAGGATCTATCTAGCGATCCTCGATCGATCCAACGCCTCGACCGGTGCTCTGCGTCAAGCCTTGCAAGGTCTCTCGCAGATGCGAAAAGAAAGCTCGGTCCCGGTGGTGCTCAAATTGGTCAATGATCGCGATCAAGCCGGGCAAACCGAAGCCCTCAATGGGCTGCGAGAATTGCTCTTGGAGCAGCCCTTGGGCGAGATCCGTAAGTATCGAGGAGCCCTTCAGAACCTGGCGACCAAGGCCAAGCAGGCCGATACGCGTCAACTCGGCTTTGCAGCTTGGGCTACTGCTGAGGGCAACGGCGATGCTCCATTTGCCACCGCATCGGCCAGCAAGCAGGGGCTTGGGGATCTCCTTAAGGCTATCCCTGAAATCGCAGACCAGGAGGTCAAAAAGAATCTTTTCCAATCGGCACGCGCGTTGATGTTTGAACTTCCCGGATCGCTCGGGGCCGAACCGAGCAGCAACGGAATTCTACAGCCGGGCATCCAGGTCGATTACTTTTATCCCGCTCCTGACAATGTCGCTGCTGAAACGCTCGCAGCGATGAAGCCCAACGAGAGTGGGGTCGTCCCTCAAATCGTCATGAACGTCCCACAACGCAAGCAAGCTGACGATTTTGCATTGCGATTCACCGGGAATGTGATCATTCCACAAGCTGGCAAATACACGTTTTTTGTCGCTTCGGATGACGGGTCTCGGATCTATCTCGACGAAAAACTCTTGGTCGACAACGACCGTTTGCAGGGGATGACCGAACGATCCGGCACCGTCGAACTGACGGCCGGCCCGCACAAACTCATGGTGACTTATTTCGATAACGGTGGCGGAGACGGGCTGAGCGTCGCCTGGAGCGGACCGGGTATCCAAAAGCAACCGATACCAACCGATCGATTGACCGTAGGTGGAAGTGGCCAGACGCTCCATGATCTTGCGATCCGTGCAGTGATCTCGATCCCAGGCAACGAAAAAGAAAAGTTTGCGGATTTGACCAAGCTCGTTAAATCCGATCGTCAACGAACGACGGCAGTCCAGGCGTTGCGAACACTTCCCGATTCGAGTTGGGATCCCAAGGAACTCCCAAGTCTGGTCGATAACCTTGTCGGCTACCTTAGCTCGATCCCTGCGAAGCTTCGGACCAGCGGTCCAGCGACTGAAACGGTCGAGTTGGTCAAATCGCTTTCGGCTCGATTGCCCGCAGACCTAGCCAAAGCTGTTTCGGACCGACTCGGCAATCTCGATGTGCGAACCATCGCGATAGGAACCGTTGTTGAGAGAATGATCTATGACAAAGAGCGAATCGTTCTTGAGGCCGGTAAGCCCGTTGAGTTCCGGTTTGCGAATACCGACAACATGCCCCACAACTTCGTAATCGTCAAACCAGGCTCGCTCGAAGAAGTCGGATTGAGTTCCGATGCAGGGGCTCAGGAACCCGACGCTCGGGAGAGGAATTTTGTTCCTAAATCCGACAAGATTCTGCTTGCGAGCAAATTGATCGGGCCAGGGGAATCGCAAGCGATCAGCTTCGATGTACCCACCGAGCCTGGGATGTATCCCTATGTCTGCACGTATCCGGGACACTGGAGGCGCATGTTCGGTGTCTTGGTCGTCGTTTCGAGCATCGAACAGTACAACAACGACCCTGAGGCTTACCTCGCAAGCAATCCTTTGGAAATACGGGACGAACTGCTCAAATCCATCGGACGAAACACCGAATGGAAAATCGAGGATTTGGCTGGGGAACTAGCGGGACTCAAGCAGGGTCGATCCTATGAGGTCGGAAAGAGTCTCTTTGCGGCTGCAAGCTGCGTCGGATGCCATAAGCTCGGAGGAGAAGGCAAAGAGTTTGGACCGGACTTAAGTAAACTCGACGATAAGAAAATGACAGCCGATTCGATCTTGAAGTCACTACTTATGCCATCTGCCGAGATCGAGGACAAGTACCGAGCAAGGATCTTCCAGATGGACTCCGATGCGATCATCACCGGAATGGTTGTTGAGGAGTCGGATAAAGAGATCAAGGTAATGGTCGATCCGTTGGCCAAGGGGGATCCTACCGTGCTGGACAAGGACGAGATTGTCGGTCAGAAAGTCTCTTCCATTTCGACGATGCCTCAAGGATTGCTCAACAAATTGACGAAAGAAGAGATTCTCGACCTGATGGCTTATGTTTTGGCTCGCGGGGACAAAAAGCACCCTGCATACCAAGGTCATGAGCATGGCGGCCATAACCATGGCGACCACTAGGGTCCGAATCCAACTTGAAGCGAATCGAATAGATGCCTGAGCGTTGTGTATGAAACCAGGATTTCAGGTCGGAGCGATCGGCGAACTGATATGGAACGTCGATAGCTCGATGGTCATAACGCTCGGTGGAGATCCGCGGGCGACCGTCTTTTCCACCCCCAACATGATTATGTTGATGGAGCGTGCAGCCCGCGAGGCTCTGCGTCCTTATCTCGAAACTGGGGAGGAATCCGTAGGGACCGACGTCCAGATCCAGCACGTCAGCGGTGCTGGAATTGGCTCTGTGGTTCGAGGTCAAGCACGAGCGACGCAGATCGACGGAAAACGAATCCAATTCGACGTGGAAGCTTGGTGTGGGGACCGACAACTCGGGTTGGGCAAGCACACGCGTGCGTTGGTCAAACTCGAACGGCTGATCGAGAATCTGGAAAAGCAGAGCCAAGAGGGGCCCAGGGCCATGCGATTGAACCCGAATGAATCCGAATTGCCAACTCTCAAAACGTTGCTTGTCGAGGTATCGGGCAAGCTCATTACGGTGACACTGAATCGCCCTCGGTCGCTCAATGCGGTCAATGCAGAGATGACCTCCGATTTTGAAAAACTTGTCTGTTGGCTATTAGGGCACAAGGATCAGTACCGGGTGGTGATGTTGCGTGGGGCCGGAGATGCTTTCTGTGCTGGGGACGACATCAAGGAGCTGCCGGGTTTTACACCGGAGTTTTCAAGGGAATTGAGTTTGCGGCAAGCCGAGTTGTACTTAGCTTGGGAACGCCTACCACAGATCGTGATCGCCTTGGTACATGGGGATGCGATGGGTGGAGGGTGTGTCGCGGCGTACTCCGCTGATTTTCGGATCGCATCGCACGATGCTCGCTTTGGAATGCCCGAGATCAAACTTGGGTGGCCGCCTGGCTATGGGATCGCCCAGTTGACGCATTTGATTGGTAAAGCTCGTGCTCTTGAAATGTGTCTGCTCGGGGAACCCATCCATGCGCAAAGAGCATTCGATTGGGGGTTGGTCCATGAACTCGTACCCCGAGGTCAACTAGCTCAACGAGGCCAATGGTGGGCGGAACGTTTGCTAAAGCTTCCGGCCGAGGCGATCCGGCAAACGAAGATGTTGGTCCATTTGGATGAAGGTTCGCAGCCCAAAGTCGCTTATCGAGCCGACACAGAAGCGTATATACGCTGTCTGCAATTGCCCGATGCGACCGAGGGAATAAGGGCATTCATTGAAAAACGAAATCCAAATTTTGGCCGCTAGTCCTTACCGAATTCCATCGGCAGAACCACGCGGAATGTACTGCCTTGACCAAGCTGGCTTGTGAGTCCGATTTCCCCTCCTAGGAGGCGGCACAGTTCGCGGACGATCGAGAGTCCCAAGCCGGTCCCGGAGTGCTCGCGAGTGAGTGCGTCTTTTCCAGCCTCGCCGGAAACTTGGCGGAATTTTTCAAAGACCACTTCGTGTTCGTAAGGTGCGATACCTACGCCCGTATCGGCCACGGCAACGCAGAGTGTTCCGTCTTGGTTGGGCTCAGCGGAGATCGTCACCAGGCCGCCTTCGGGGGTGAACTTGATCGCATTGGAGATCAGGTTCGTCAGAATCTGAGAGATTTTACCTTGGTCCTGCATGACCCTGAGTTCTTGTACGCTTGAGTCAACCTGCAGATCGATATTTTTGTCCTCGGCCATTTTCCGAAAAAGCTCGATTTGAGCTTGGATCAATCCCAAGAGATCGAAGTTTGAGGGTCGGACTTCCATTTTCCCGGCTTCGATTTTGGCAAGATCGAGGATATCGTTGATCATTTCCAACAGGACTCTGCCTGAGTTTTGAATGTTCCCGACCCAACGCCGTTGCTTGTCGGTCAACGACTCGATCCCTGCAAGCACATCGCTGAATCCCAAAATGCTATTCAGGGGGGTTCGCAATTCATGGCTCATGTTGGCAAGAAATTCGCCTTTGAGTCGATTGGCTTCGTACAATTGAAGGTTAACGCTCGCCAATTCATCGATCCGTGAATCGAGTTCTTTGTTGACCGCTTGGATCTCTTTTTGGGTCGATGTGATATGTCGAAGCATCCTGTTGAAGGATTCCGATAGTTCAGTGAACTCGTCGTTGGTATCAACTTGGAATTCCAGATCGGTTTTACCGTTGGTGATTTCATCGGAAACGGATTTCAATTCCGAGAGTGGATTGATCACCAATCGTTTGAGGACCCAATGGATAAAGAACAGCGAGAGCGCCAGCGTAGCGATCCCGATCGCCGAGAGGAGCGAATAGCTCCAAATTCGCAAGATTCTGGTGTCGGTCGTGGGGATACGAACCTGCAAGACGCGAAAAGGATCGACCGACATGACCGAAAGCTTCGGGAGCGAAAGGGCTTCGTTTCGGCTATGGCAACTGCGACAAGACTCAGGAAATTGGATCGGTTGGTAGTAGAGATGGTATCCGTCGACCGGACCGATTTCCTCGAGGACCGACTGGGTTGGATCTCCGATCAGATCCCAGTTGCTCTGCTGGGACGCTGGGTCGATCGCTGTGGCGTTTTTGGAGGGTGATGGATTTTTCGCAGCATCGGATCTGGCCTGCGCTTTCGCTTTTTCCTCGAGCTCCGAGAGCTTGGCATGTATTCTGTTGAGGATTTTAAGATCCTCTCGATCGGCCAGACGGCCTCCTAGCGAATGATGCTCAAGACCGTCATTGATGCGCAGCAGAGACGATTCGTACTGCTTGCTGGATCGTTGTTGATCGAAAGCAGATAGATCGGGCTTAACATCGGAGCCGTCGGTTCCTTGTTTGCCGGTCGTCACCACAACGTGCTTGAGCCAAACGACTTTATCGGCGTAGTCGCGAGCCGATTGTCGGATCGTTTCGCTCACGAGGCGTTCGGCAACCCATTGGACAGCGACAGCCCCTAGGACCAATGAAAATAGAAGGGCGAGCCCTAAGAAAAAGAGAGCTTTTTTCTCGAGTGCCCACTCTGTAAATAAGCTCTTGAACAACACTTGGCTCCTGGCGATCCGATCCTGGATTCGACGATGCTTGCGCGCCTAGCATTGTACTCAAAGTTGCCTTGGCTTACAGCATCGCTCTTACGTCCGCAGCAGTGGTGTACCCATTTTCGATCGCGAGCCAGATCAGAAGCCCTTTTTGGGCGTGCAACCGATTTCCCGCTTGCTGGAACACAAGGCTGTTTTTCGAATCGATCACCGCATCGGTGATTTCCATTCCTCGGCGTGCCGGCAGGCAGTGGAGGATCTTGCAATGCTCGGGTGCCATCCCCATGAGTTTGGTGTTGACCTGATAAGGCCCGAAAGCAGCTTTGCGGGCGTCGTTTTCCTCTTCTTGGCCCATGCTGGTCCAAACATCGGTGTAGATGAAGTCGGCATCTTTGATCATCGAGCGTATGTCATCGCTTTGATCGAAATCCAAATTGCCCACGAGTCGAACCTCTTCGATAAAGTCGTTGGGGATCTGGTACTTTTTCGGACAGGCCAGACGGAATCGAAGTCCACTCATTGCTGCGGCCCGAATCAGCGATCGCACAACGTTGTTTCCATCTCCTACAAACGTCAACTGTTTTCCTCGGAGGTTACCGCCGGTCGATTCGTCGATGGTAAGAATGTCGGCCAAGGCTTGGCATGGATGGGACTCATCGGTCAGGCCATTGATCGTTGGGACGGCGTTGTGGCGGACGAGTTCCTCGATGGTCGACTGGGAAAAAGCTCTGCAGACCAGGAAGTCGCAGTACTCTCCGAGAACACGAACAAAATCACCGATGGTCTCACGCTCGCGCCACCCGGCATCGCCGGTCAAGTACAAAGCGGTACCTCCCAGTTGCGCCATGGCGGTTTCGAAACTAACGCGAGTCCTCAAACTCGCCTTTTCGAATACCAGCGCACAGGTTCTGTTTTTGAGCAAATCAGGTCGATATCCCTGGCCCAGGAGTTTTTTGAGTTGGTGCGACCAGTCCATGATCGTTTGAAATTCATCGATTCGCAAATCGACAAGCGATCTTAAATGTCTCATCATTGGATCTTTGCTTAGATTCGCGAGGCGGCCGTGTTGCGTTGTTGAAGGATTTCAGTTCCTACGCCAGCGGTTGTATAGATCTCTAGCAAGAGCGAATGCCGCAACTGGCCATCGATGATGTGAACCTTGCCGACTCCTCGATTGAGGGTCGAGAGGCAAGCCTCAACTTTGGGAATCATCCCACCACTGATGACGCCTTGCTCGATCAACGACTTGGCCTCCGCGGCCGTCATCGAATGGATCACGCTCTTTGGATCGTCTTTGTCTCGCCTGACACCATTGACATCGCTGATGAAAATCAGCTTCTCTGCCCCTAAGGATTCCGCCACGGCCATCGCAGCCGTGTCCGCATTGACATTGTACTTCTGCCCCTGAGGATCGATGCACATCGAGGGAATGAAGGGGATTTGCCCGGTGTAGGTCAGACTTTCGATCGTTTGACGGTCGACCCGTGTGACTTGCCCAACAAACCCAAGATCGATCGGAGCGCTTCCGGGTTCTTCAAGCAGCAGTTTTTCGCCGAACAGAACGTTCGTGGTACGGAAGTTCAAATTCATCGCACGGCCCCCGAGACGTTCGACCTCTTCGGTCAGAAACGTATTCAACTCGTATCCGAGCGTTTGTTCAACGATGTCGAGCGTCTTGGCGTCGGTCACTCGCCGTCCCTTGACCCATACCGGTTCGATGGCTGCGGCTTCCATCGCTTTGTTGATCGAAGGTCCCCCTCCGTGGACCACCACTGGGCGCATTCCCACTGTCTCCATAAAAATGATATCCAGGAGCGTATGCCGCATCGCGTCGGGGTTGGCCATGAGCGAGCCACCGAGTTTAATGACGGTCGTTTTGCCTCGAAAGCGCCGGATCCATCCCATCGCCTCGATCAGTACGTCGGCCTTCTGGACCGCTTGGGTTTGGTCGTCCACGTTGGTTCCTGCAATTGAGCTATAAAACAACAACGCCGACACGCTCTGGCGCATCGGCGCATTCGAAATTTCTTTTTGGAGTCAATTCCTCTGAGGAATTAGAGCGGCCACTCTGGGCATCCGGCGAAGCGGGAAGGGCCAACAAGTGATTTTAGCCTCGATAGCAACCTATTTCAACTGAGTTTCAACTCAGTCTGCTCCATCCGAGACCGTTTCAACCGAGCCTTGTCGAGGAAAACTAAGGCGACGCATCAATTTCTCTAATTCCGCGTTTGCTTTCGTTACGATTGGCAAGGCCCAGGGCTCTTTTGAGTACAACTGGATCAAGGCTTGCAGGCGGATTGCGCGTTCCTGATCTGGCGAGCCGGATTGCATAAGCTTCTCGAAGTGATGTTCGAGTTGCGAAGATCGGATTTTGTCGGATGCCGATTCTTCCTGCGAGGCGAGTTCTTCATCGAGTTGGATCGCAAAGCGGACCCAAGCTTGCTCGTTGGCGTCGAGTAGTTCGAGGGGGTAGGCATTTGCAAACGCCGCGAGTTTCGACTTTGCAATTTCGCTCTGTGTATCTTTGATATCTACAATGTCCCGCAGGACCGAGACCATCGCATCTTGGCCTGGATAGCGGTTGCTGGATCGACGTTGCAAAAACCGAAGTCGCTTCAAGTAGTCGATCTTTTCGGTGGCGGCGTCAAGTTTATCTAGACGCAGGTCATTGGGGTGTGTTTCCTTGAAAGCTTCGATCTGATCCTCGATATCGATTAGTCGGGATTCATCCCCACTGGTGATAGCCGCCGAGATGGGTTCGTACAGCCGATCGGGGTGGACGGGTCGGGAGAAATAGAAAACTCCGGCGATGCACGCGAAGAGGGCACCGAGGATCAAAAGGATCTCTCCCCAACGTTCGCGTTTTTCGACTTCAGGACTTGGACCTTCGAAGATCGAAACCTTGGCTCGGTCTTGATCGCTTACCTCGGTAAAGGTTGTCCGACCCGAGGTGGGTAGGCCGAAATGAGTATTTCTTTGGGCGAGCGATCCGCCGGTGATGTGTTCTCTGGTCGCTTCGTCGGCCCGGACGATTTCGATGCGTGTGGCGTCATGGTAAGGCGAATCGGCAAGATCAGCGATCGAGGGTAAGTTCCTGACGTCGATGCTCGTCTGCGTGGGGCTGGTATGCACATCGATGGACTCCGAGGGTTGCTCGTCCAACTTCGATTCGTGCTGCTTGGCCTCGCGTTGCTTTAAACCTGCCCGAAGGGCTAGGAGTCGGTTCATGGTAAGGTAGGCTGTCGCTGGGCGTTTGCTCGGCTCGCGGCTGAGCAAGTCGTCGATCAGTTTGCAGAACTCCTCGGGCACTTCGGGGGCCAATTGGTTCATCGGAGCGTAGGGCCCGTACCTGATATTGAAGAGAATTTCAGGGATGTTTTTTCCAAGGAACGGAGCGCGACCTGCTAAGCATGCATAACAGATCGCACCTAGCGCATACAAGTCGCTTCGTGGGCTGACGGTGATTCCTTCCGCTTGCTCGGGTGGCATAAAGTCGGCTGTACCGACGGTAGCACCTGGCTGTGTTGAACCATCGCCTCCGAACAATTTCGAGATACCGAAATCCAGCAGCTTGATGGTGTTTTCCTGTGTAATCATCAAATTCGCTGGCTTCAAGTCGCGGTGGATGATTCCAAAATCATGAGCTTGTTTGAGTGCACCTGCGATTTGGATCGCCCAATCGAGGACGGTCTGCCAATCGATCCTTCGTTCGATCTTTAGCTTTTGGTGCAGATTCATCCCTTCGACAAATTCCATGGAGTAGAAGGGCAAGGAATCCGCTTCACCGATTCCGATGAGTCGAACGATGTTCGGGTGTTTGAGTCGGATAAGTGTTTGGATTTCTGCTTCAAAGCGGCTATGGAACCTCGATTCACTGGACAGTTCTTCGGAGATGATCTTCACGGCAACGCGTTCGTGGTTCTTTTCATGAATCGCCTCGTAGACGACCCCCATGCCACCGCGACCGAGGAGTCGAACCACTCGGTAGGGCCCAATGAATTCCGGCAACGCACCCAACATTGGCTATTCCCCTTTGGTAGGTCCGCTGGATCGGAGGTAGCTGATAATCCCGGCGATTTCCTCAGGAGTGAGTAACTGTTCAAATCCCTCAGGCATAAGCGACCGTTCGGACTCCCGAAACTCGGAGATATCAGCCTTGTTGAGAATCTCGATCCTTCCGTTGCTATCGACCCATTCCATGCTCGATTCGTCCTCTCGAAGTTTCAAACCCGTCAATACCTGCCCTTCGTGGGTTCTTGCTTGGAAGACCCAGTACTTTTCCTCGACGGATCGGTTCGGATCTAAAATCGCAATGGCCCAAGCTTCGTTGGTCCAGTGTGCGAGCCCTCGGAGATTTGGCGCGAGACTTTCTTGGTAGTTCTCGTCGACTTTTCGACCTTCGTGGCACGCAGCGCAATGCTTGCGATAGGCGATTTGACCGATACTTGCATCAGCCTTTTTCGGCCAACCGAGTAGGGCTTGCCGAACCAGTGCAGGTCGGTCAGCCCCTGGTGCCGGTCCGAAGATCTCGATGGCACCTTTGGACACCTGTTCGGAGCCATCGGATCGCATGCGTTGAATGGTGATCGCATCGATATCCGCGGCAGGGATTTTTCCCTTTCGAACCGCATCGAGAACTTCCATTCCACCCGATTCGTTTTGTCCCAGCTTGCTCAAAACAACCGAGCGACTGGCTTGGGACAAGTCCCGCCACCGACCGATCAATTGCGAGGAGGCTTGGCCACCGAGATTCATCAAACCGACGGTCAGTTCCGAATCGATCGGCAGCGATTCGCCCCGCACCAGCGCTCCGAGCAACATCGCATGGTCCTCGGTCCAGGTCGAGCCCATCCGAGATGCAAGCAGGTTCACACCTGCGAGTACCGCGCCTGCATCGACTTGGGTGGGGTCACTATGGTACAGACGCAAGCAATCGCGAGCCGAATTCAGAATCCGTCCGATCGCAGATTCGTCCAAGCCGGAGGCATCCGCCGACGCAAATTGCTTGGCCAAAAGGTAATGCCAGGCGGGTCTAAGGCCCGTTTCGTTGGCGACCGAAGCGAGTAGTTCAGCACGGTACTCTGGCGAGATCCTGGGAACGAGTTTTTCGGCGATCTTTTGCACGCTTCGGATCTCTGCATCGCCATGGAGTACCGCGCGAAGCAGACCGTCGACACTCGATGGATTCAGGAAATGGATCGATTCTTGGACCCAACTGTCTTGCGCATGGCTTACAAGAGCCTTGGCCATCCAATCGATTGGCGGAACCTTGTCCTGACTGGCTTCGACCATCGCGACCATCGCCAGGGAGGGCAGTTTGGCGATCGAATCGAGGGGTATAGAGGCCCAAAAACGTTGTCTGGCATCCGGATCAAGGCCAAGAGCGTCGACGTTTTCGGCGAGGAAGCGGATGGTCTGCGGATCGCACTTGGCGACCAAATCATCGATTCGATGGACAGGGAAACTGCCTAAGGCCATGAGTACACTTGCGAGCCGAACCCGGGTTCCTGGGCGATCGGTTTGCATGAGCAACTCACCGATTGGAGCAGCAACCGTTGCGACGTCCTTGCGGCCGATCCATCGGCTCAAAAGTGTTTGTTGTGCGAGATCCGATCTGGCGGAGTTCAGGCCAGCGATTTGGCCGATCAACGCGAGGTCATCTTTTTCGGAAAGGTTCTCGATCGTTTGGGGAGTGTAATCCGACTTTCGAATACGGTAGATGCGACCTCGATCTTCCCCGGCTCGGACATTGATCCGCCGTTGCCATTCTTCGGGGATCCATTCGGGATGTTCGATCACGTAGCGGTACATATCGACGACCCACATCGTTCCGTCGGGAGCGTTTTCGATACGCACGGGGCGGAACCATGGGTCGCTGCTGCGTAGAAATTCGCTCTTGGAATCTGCGCCGATACGGTTGGCCGCCCAGGTTGCTCCGGAAGATTTTAGGTCATACCGTACGACGAGGTTGTGGACAGGCTCGCAAACCAATGCAAAGCCTCGCATCTCTTCTCCTTGGCCCTCGCCTCGATTGATCACCGTGCTACAAGCCGAGGTGAAGCGGTTGATCGCATAGAGATCGTTAAAGCGGTCGGCTTGTTGGCTCAGCGGAAAAACCGGAGGAATGCTCGGAGGATTGGTAATCAACTGATACCGTCGCTTGGGCTTGTACCCACTGCGTTCTATCCAACGCTGTGGATAGACATAATGAAACATCGGTAGGCTGTTTTCGTTGCCGAACCAATTGCCCACTTCATCGGTGGTTCGAATGTACTGCGTCACCCCCGACTCAAGCCGTAGATCGCCCGAATCGGGGTCGAGGCTCAAGTCCGATCCCGATATCCTCATTTGTTTCGGGGGCTGTTGAGAGACCAAGCCGTTGCCTGTGACGGTCACAACATTGGCACCTCCCCCGGGTCCAAAATGCAACCGATGGTCCATTCCGTAGGTGAATCCATGGACTCGGTGCTGTGGATTTCCCTCGGGAAATCCCGTAACCAGCACCACCTTTTCATCGCACTTGCCATCCCCATCGGTATCTCTGGCAAAGAAGATGTCCGGCGCGCAAGCGATGATCACCCCGTCGCGCCAAGCGTAGATCCCTGCGGGGTAGTTCAGGCCATCGAGAAACATGGTGCTTTGATCCATTACACCATCACCGTCGGTGTCGACCAAGGACTTGACACAACCAGTTTTCGGACCGCCCAATGGATAGTCTCCCATTTGGACCACCCAAACCTTACCGTCTTTCCCCCAAGCGATCCCGACCGGATCGGTCACAAGCGGCTCGCTTGCAACGAGTTCGAGGGTATAACCCTCGGGGACTTCCATCGTTGCCAGAGATTGCTCGGGGCTTCTGGGTTGGTCTGCGGCCTGTTGCTGTTGGGTCAACTGCAAGACACGGTCGACGATTTTCTCCTCGGTTCCCGACTCCCAGCGTCCTGGTTGACCGTAATAGAGCATCGAGCCATCGACTTCGTAGCCACCTTCGTCGCGCACCCGTTCGCTAGCGACATACGCGAAGACATCATCGACATAGCCAGCGACCCAAACATTGGCGAATTGACTCAGCTCTTTTTCGAGGCGGATCTGATAGTCGACAACGACCTCTCCCCCCATAAAGACCCAAGCTAGATCCTTGCCGAAGCTCCATAGGTGCACGGGAGCCGGATAAGTCTCTGGGATCCGATCTTTTCGCGATAGGAGTTCGAGCCATTGGTTGGCAAAATTCCGTTCGTGAGCGGATCCACTTTTTTGCATCCCCTCGAGAGTCGCTTTGTTGGGGCGTTGGCTCGCCAAAGCGACCAGAACGAAAGCCGCATTGGTGGGCTTAGGCAATGCCTTGAGTTCATGACCTAGTACCTCTTGAACCGACGTAGCCATTTCGGCTCCGTGCTGTCGAGACAGTGCGATCGTGCCCCGCGGGCTTGGATTCGCATCGGCACCGCATCCGATGATCGGCAAGGCGATGCATCCGGGGTTCTTCTCTTCGAGAATGGATGCTGAAATCCCACCCCAATCGCCACTGATCTTGTTGGCATCCGGGGAGATCGATGTGCTGTGGCATGCGTATTGGTACGAGACGGCGAGGAGTTTTCCTGTAAGGTCCCGCACACGCAGGATGCGCACGTTGCGATCGACCGGCCCCTCATCGACCGATCCAATTCCTACCCACTGCTTGTCCTTGAGCATTCTGCGGTTGATGGCAAACTCAGCCCTCCCGAGCCCATATTCGACCGTACCGGGCTTGAGGTTTGCGGCTGCATCGAGAACCGCCTTGGATATCCCCTCGATTGTCTTTTGGGTCGTGCGTAGCATCGCCGCATTTTCCTCTTGCGACATCGGTACCCCGAAAAGGTTTGGGATCAATCCGTCTAAGTGCGGAGCGGTATGGGAGTGGGTGGTGCAAAAGACGATACGCGAACGCGGAATCTTCAGCGTTGGTAGAACCCGTTCGAGCACCCGCTCGGTCATCACCGCCGAGATGCCGATCGCGTCGATCGACACGATTACCAGTGCATCATGGGTCGAAGAACCCGGAGCGAGGACCAAGGCTCTGGCGGACAAACGATCCTCGATTCCTTGGCTCGGGACCAACCGACTTGCATATCCGCTCAGGCGCACCGGCTCATCGGGCGTGATATCCACCTTGGAGGCTCCAACGAACCAAGCGGCATTTTCAGGCTCGGTTGCCGCTAGTAGGGAGCATGAAGGATTTACCGTCCCAAGAATCAACAGGAGGGACACGGAAACGAACGCGGTCAGGAAACGGTTCGCAATGATCAGGGCTTTCATCATTACCTCACAAGTTGGATAAGAACATCGGACCAGATTATAACCGACGAAAAAGGGTCCGGGGGGATCCTATTGGAAAGGCTCTCCCGAAGATTTGCGGTTAAATGAAGCTCTAAGAGACTTGGTAGGTACGACGTTCGCATACCATCCTCGCAAACCGCACAAATTTGTCCCGAACCTCCGGCAGTATTCCTTAGCGTGATGAAGGCCAATCTGTCCAACCCGTCTGTCTGCTTTGTATTAGCGGCTATGTGTAGCGATAAAAGCCGAACAGCCGGATCTCTACGGGAGATCCACTACTTTCACTGAGGTAGGCCTTCGGCCTAAGAGCGAGTACAATCGTTCAATCGATTTCGAGCGCGAGCACCGTCCGCCGCGGCGGACTGAGCACGAACACGACGAGGAGCCAGTTCTCTCCCCCCTGCCCTTTTGCTTGCTATAAACGAGTTTCCCGATGACTTTGACACATACCTTATTCGAAGCCCTCGACAGGGTCCCATTGGTCGACCCGCATTCGCATATCGATCCGCGTTCGCCCGCCTCGACGAATATCTCCGATTTGCTTGGATATCACTACTATACCGAATTGGCCCACAGCGCCGGGATGCCCCGCGAGAGGATTGAGGAGCCGGGGATTTCTTCCGAGGAGAAGGTAGCACGTTTGTTCGACCATTTGCACCATATCGATCACTCGGTTCAATGGTCTTGGTTCGTCGAGCTATCCAGAGAGCTCTTCGGTTTCGAGGGAGATTGTATCGATCGGGGTAACTGGAGAGACCTTTACGATCTTTCCCTTAAAAAGATGGGGCAACCCGATTGGGAAGAGCAGGTGCTGCGCAAGAGCCATGTTGAGCGGATCTTTCTGACCAATGATTTCGACGACCCACTCGATGACTTCGACACCCACCGCTATGTACCTTGCCTTCGTACCGACGACTTGGTTTTTAACTTAGCCCAGGCAACAACCCGAGAGCGGTTGTCCAGAGCGACGGGCGTTTCCGTCGGAACACTGAAGGACCTGCGAGGCGCGATCGGTTCGTTGTTTACCCATTTCAAGCAGAACCAAGTTCGAGCTTGTGCGATCTCGCTTCCACCGTGGTTTGCACCGAGAGCCATGGCCGTCGATGATGAATCGGCCCAAGTCGCCTTGAAACGTCTAGTTTCGAACCAAGATCCATCGCAAGCCGATCGAGAGAC
>Ga0315902_10002138_pt1 | contig 31202 bp, 39 predicted proteins | sample LakEriMetagenome_9_FD_203523 | JGI IMG/M metagenome (GOLD analysis project Ga0315902, IMG submission 203523) | Freshwater fungal communities from buoy surface, Lake Erie, Ohio, United States - Buoy 12 MA117 | ecosystem: Environmental > Aquatic > Freshwater > Lake > Lake biofilm | place: USA...
GGGCAGGATAGCCGTCTGCATGTACACAACAGTGCCGACGTTAGCGTTATAAAACTCATGCGCCGTGTAGAACGCCCCGGCTATGACAAACCCACACTTGACGATGCCAACGCCCAACCACTCCAGATTGATAAACAGAATCTGCGTCTTGGTTAGATCAAGTGTGACGCCGCTAGGGCCGGTGCCGTTGAAAGGGTCTACGTTCCAGCTAGCTTGAGCAACGCTCCGGGAGTTGTCTACGGAACCACCCGTGTATGTGCGAATAACGAACGATACCGTGGAACCAGCTCGCTCCAGATAAACACCGTTGTTGGTGTTAAACAGCCCGACTCGCTGCGTCAGGTTGGTCTGCGCCGCAGCCATTGTAAAGGTCTGCATGGTAAGAAAACTCTTACCGGGCTGATAAGCAAACGACCTAAAAGTCTGTGTACGCGCTGTAGAGCCAGACGATGTAGTGACTGCTAACGCCAAAGCACTTTGGTTGGTGACAAAGGTTACCGTGCCGCCCGTTGCTGTCTCAGTGTCATACGCCGCGTCTTTCGCGTAGCGGTTCTGGCTATCAAACAACGTAAACGGCTCACTGACACGTAGCCGCCCAAACGAGTCAACAGTATTGCCACCAAACGCGGTATAAGACGGAGTAGAGGACGTATCCCCCCGTGCCGGGTAAAGAGTGATACTCACTGCGCCTCACCCCCGGTGATAGTGATGGTGCAGCCTGTTGCAGAGGCCTTAGCCTGAATTGTGCCGCCTGCGTTGATCACTTGAGCGCCGCACCACTGCAACGTGCTATACGCCGGGATAATCGCGTTAAACAAAATAGCGTTAGATGCGCCAGCAGTGCCGCTAATGGGCACGAACGAGACGTAGACATTTAAAGTTCCCGCTGTCGTGTTGCAGATATCGAACTGCTTGATGTACGTGCGGTAGTTCACAGGCACGGTGTACAGCGTGGCATAAGAGGTAGTGAGTGCCCCCTGTCCAAGCTGCCAGCCGATAATGTTTTGGAAGTTCGCCATCAGCAGCCATCTCCCAGCCCGAGCCAACTACGCACGTTTAGACTGCCTACCTCTTCTATAAGCTGATAGATGTCGTTGTCTACCTGTGCAAAGTAGAGACGAAGCTGGCTGTAGAACGCTTGCTGCTGGCGAGGGTCATACTCGACGGTCGGGAGATTTAAGTTAGGCCCTTTGGTAGGGATGATCTCCATTACCCTCTCCTGCCGTCAGGCCGTACATCGAAGTGCGGAACACCCAACTGCCACTGCGTACCCAGCGTGTCAGACGACACACTCAAGCGAACGTGCCTGCCACGTAGGCGCGGATAAACCTGATCAGTGAACCGCTGCACTGTGTAGTTACGCTGTGATGTATAGTTGTTGTCGCTTATGACATCTTCAGGTGTGTCAGACCCATAAGCAGAACCGGGGAACCTACGCGGGGTCAGGGTGAACATGACCTCTGGCGCAGCATTTTCAGAACCATCGAACGTAACGTCCGGGATCATCCGCCACACAAAGCCGTAGTTGTATCCGTCAGAGACAGACATATCCGCAGACTTGATATACGCCTGAATAGGCGCAGCCGGGAAAACAGCCCCGTCATCTACTCCGCTCTCATGGTAGATGATCTTGCCATCGTATCCGGCGGCGTTGGGGAAATGACGAAGCCCGCTGTCTATCCACGCGGTACGTGCCATCGTCCCGTAGTACCAGATACGCTCAAGATAGTTATAGATGACGTAGCGATCTATCGTGGTTGAATTAGCAGAGCAATAGAACCACCAGATTTCGTTAAAGCCTTCGTTTGTACTGGAGAAAAACTGCGCTGACTGATCTGTGTTTATATCCCCGAAGATGTACTGTCGGAGAGTGCAGGGCAGGGTTTCGATCCGGCCAGAGTACGTATAGAACTTGTCTTGGCCCATCCAGTAGACGACGTTGTTTGCTGTCGAGACGACGTTCTGCCCCATGATGGAGATGTTATCTCCCATGATATTGAACCCCCACGTATAGGGGGGTCCGAGGTACTGCATGGAGTACAACGCCTGATCAGTAAAGATCAGAATTTCTTGTCGCGTCTGAAGCGCCGCTATGATCTCAGAACCGTGGCTGAGTCGATAACCGCCAGCTTGGTTGGTTACTTGTGGATACCATGTGGCGTAGGATTCTTGGTCCGACCAACGAACCAACATGGGGTCTAGTTCTACCGTACCTAGCTCATTGCATCCCATTGCAATGACGATACGAGATGCGTCTGACACCATGATGATGTTGCAGACAGAAGGGCAGTAAGCATCCGTGGTATAAGGGGACGGGCTTGTAGAAGAAAGCACTACAGCACGGTCTATTGGAATGATCGCGGGCTGTGGGATGTACATATAAATCGGGCCACCGCGCCGGTTCATCAGCAGGTAGTCGCCGTAATTGTAGAAGCTCCACAAACCAATTGCGTAGGAGCCAGAAGATACACCCCACCCTGTGAGAGTTCCCCCGGTACCGACACCGCCCCAGCCGCCAGCACCCCATCCAACAGTCGGTATGTTAACTTCGGCAGCGGTGTTTATCTGGTACGCCGCGACAACAGCCGCACCGCCATTACCCACATCGCCAGCACTAGCCGTAGCCGTAGCAGTGACCGTATAGCTGTTTGCGCTTAAAACGGTAACGATTCTGAATTCAGTATTGAGCACCGCTGCGGTGATGTTGCCGCCGAGGCTCACAGCCCCGGAGAACGTAACGAAGTCTCCTTCGTAGGCCCCATGCGCGGTGTCCGTAACCGTAAGAGTGGATGACCCTGCTGTGGCGGCAAATGTGGCCCCGCCAGCGGCGGTAGTCTCACGTAGAGGAGTAATGTCGTAGTAGTCACCGTTAACACTACTCTGTACCGTGACTTTCAGGTTAGAGCCGATCCCCAGCAGGTTAAACCCTGTGGTCGTGACCCATGTCCAGAGTGCGCGAGCAACGCCCCAGTACACCCCTGCCGGCGGAGGTAACGCGCCTTGGTAAAACCCCTGATCTTGCTTCCAGCCACCGATCTTCTCCGGGAATCCAGAACGAAAGCGCACTTTGTCGCTCTCGTACCACCCGCCTTCGTTGGCAAAAGTGGTGGATTCCCGGTTTACTCCGGGACGAAGTTGGAGTTTCTGAAGTGCCACGGCATCACTTCTTCCAGAAGTTGTTAACCGCCAGATTCAGGATACCGCCAAGCAAGCCTACTTTGGCTGCAAGAACGGGATCAACTGCGCCCGACGCACCGCCTGACGCTATGATGGTCAGGGTGCCGGTCATAAACGACACGATCTTGTTACGTTGCGAACGCTTAGCAGCTTTAATTTGCTCGCTCATTTTTTACCCTCATGTTCCAGTGAGTAGTGATTACCGTCGCGGAATCGCCCGCCCCAAGTACCGCCAATGGATTCCCAGTACTCCCCAAGCGGGAGATGGTCATCTGAGGACGACAGATACTTGTCGTTTTTAAACAGATTGAAGTCTACCGCCAACCGCACTTTGTGGTTGGAGTAGGGGTGCCCGTAACCACGGGTTTCTCCCATGATACCGTGCACGCGAGGATCACGATACGCGTCCCCAAACGACAGTTCATAGCCGTTGTCATAGGCCCAGATAATCAGGTCTGCGACCATCCGGGTGAACCGGCGTTGCTTATCTCCCAAGGACTCAGCCACTAATGCCCCTTGTCTGCTTTGCCGTCAAGTTTGTCTTCGATCCGGTCGAGCTTACGAAAGATCGCGTCTGACAGGTCTCTGAAGTCTGATTTATGTACGCGGTCGTTGGCTATCTCTTCGCGCAGGTTAGACAGGTCTTTTTTAAGAGACCCGACCGCATCCCATAGTTGGCGGGCTAGCCAGCCAAATACCGAAGAGATAACCGCAAACCCCGTATTTATCAGCCACTGAAGGTCGCTGTCATTCACAGAGCTACACCCAAGGAACTTCGCGGGGAACTACTTTGGGAGCAGCGCGGCGTTGAACTTCTCCGGCAACGGCATCTTCAATCTCTTTGACTCCAGACTCCCCCAGAGTATCTTTCACCCACTGAATCACTGTGTTTTTGGTAAGGTCTTCGTAAGGAATGAAGTCCTCTTCGGTGCTCGTCTGATTGAGTCCAGTAGCACCGGCCAATTCAACAAGAACATTACCTTCTTGCCCAGCCAGTTTCCAATGAACCGTGCAGAGCGCGTCAACTTTACCGTCCAAGGACGGGTAGGTCTCCAGTTGCACGATGTCCCACGTATACGTAACAGCCATGATAGTCTCCTTATGCAGCGACGGCTTTGATTACCGCGAAGTTAAACACAGGTTGCTCAGTCGTTGTACCACCCGTGGTGGCAAAAGTGATTTGGAAAGACCCCGCAGCAACCGCAGTCACCATCGTGATGTACTTATCCGTACCACTTTTCTGGTTCACGATCACAACGTCAGTCGCCGCAACGGCTGAGTTGGTCACAGTGAAAGTCTGGTAGGCAGTGCTACCCGCAGCCGACACCAACGTGATGGCACCGGATACGTTGTTAAGGGTTACACCTGTCGTCCGAGAGGTCAACTGGGTGACCGCGCCACCCGCGCCAGCAGCATAACCAACCCCGGACGTAGCTCCAGTAGAGAGAATAGAGGTCGTAGCGGCTACGTTGCCCGTGACATCAACCGTAGCAACGGGAGCGGTTAGGCCACCAAACCGGCTGTTACCCCTGAAAGCGTTGTTGGCGGTACCTTGACCGTAAAAGTTCCACCTACTCGACCCGGAAGTTAGGTTTGAATAAACCCCGTAGTTGTTTGTTGCGCCGGAAATATCATCAATTTGGATACCATATTGATTGGTTATCGTACTGCCACCGCCGGGAATAAGACCACTTACATGGTAATGAATTAAGTTCCCTAAAGTAGCGGAGGCTTGAGTTTGAACAAGACTCTCAAACGTGTACGCGTTGCTTGTCACATCAGACAATACAGTGTACGAGCAAACTACTTGGCTATTTGATGCCGCCCCGGTAAGGTTTCTATTAACCGCCAAGCTAGCTGTAGAAGAAGTGGTGCCGATTCCCAATGCCCCCGCCAAATAGTTTTTAGCGGTACCACTTGAATATATATTCCAGTTGTTAGCCCCAGAAGCAATAGACGATCCAAATCCGTAGTTGTTTGTCGCTACCTCTAGGCCACTAGCAGCAAGAAACGCATATTGATTTGTTATAGTGCTCCCTGCACCTACACCGGGAACTTCAGCTACAAAGTGATAGAGGCTACCCAGAGTAAACGCAGTAGCTTGTGTCGAAGGTGCGCTCTGGAATGTCCGTGCGCCAGATACGTCTGATTGAACAGTGTAGTTAGCGGATACTTGGTAAGAAACAACCGCTCCAGTAAGGTTTTTACCCACTCGCAGACCGTAGCCTGTCAGCGATGTCGAGCCAATTCCCAGTGAACCCGCTATGTAGTTGTTGGCGGTGCCATTAATATAAAGGTTCCAGCGGTTTGCAGCGGCGGCTAAACTGGAGACAAAACCAAAGTTATTGGTGGCGCTTGTCATTGCCGAAATAACGGCAAATCCTGATTGGTTGGTAATCGTACTCCCCGCACCAGCGGTTCCACCTTCTACAGCATAATGAAAAAGATCAGGCAGGGTGAAAGCTGTGGCTTGAGTACTTATGAATGACCTATATCCATACGCAGCCAAGGTAACGTCAGACTGAATCACGAAACCATTAGAAATACTGGTAGCGTTAGTAGCGCCCGTAAGGTTCCGTGAAATTCGCAGGTTAAATCCAGTAAGGCTAGTTTGCCCAATTCCCAACGCGCCTGCCATGTAGTTGGGGGCGGTGCCATTGGCGTAGAAGTTCCAATTGCTAGAACCGGAAGCAGTGACGTTACCGTAGAATCCATAGTTGTTGGTGGCTTGGCTTAACGTACTCTGAGCATTAAACCCGTATTGAAAAGTAAGTGTATTACTAGCGCCTTTAGTACCTCCTGCCGCCGTAAAATGCGTAAGGTTTGCCAGCGTATAAACAGCATCTTGTGTGTTTATAAGAGAATAAATGCCGTGTACGTTTGTGGTTACGTCCGAAAGCGCCGTAAAGTCGTTTGAAAAGCTAGAGCCATTGACTCCACCAGTAAGGTTCCGGGATATACGGAAGTTATAACCCCCTACCACCGTGGTTCCGATACCCAGCGCGCCTGCCATGTAGTTGGGGGCAGCGCCAAGAGCATAGAAATTCCAGTTATTTGCGCCAGAGGGGGTAGCGCCATAAAAACCAAAATTACTGGTCGCACCCGTCATTCCCGAAGTAGCAGCAAACCCGTATTGGTTATTTACTGAACTGCCAGCCCCAATGTTGGGGGAGCTAGCTAGAAAATGATAAAGATTACCTAGAGTGAACGCAGTGGCCTGCGTACTTGGTGTTGAAACAAATGAAGCTCCATCAACAGTTACAGATGAGTCATAGGTTACGTTTACAATAAGCGAGTTAAAACTTGTTCCAGTAGACGATGCTGTGCCGCCGATCCGCAATTTATTGTTAGTAAGCGTCGTGGCCCCAATCCCCAACGCGCCTGCCAAGTAGTTGTTAGCGGTGCCGTTGGCGTAGAGGTTCCAGTTATTTGCGGTGGACGGAACAGAAGAATAGACCCCGAAATTATTGGTTGCGGTGTTTAAGCCCGACTCTACAAGGTATCCATACTGGTTCGTTAGTGTACTTCCAGCGCCTATAGTAGCGCCCCGCGCAGAATAGATATAAAGATTGGGCAGCGTAAACGCGGCAGCTTGTGTAGATGGGGCTATTAAATTTAAATAAACCGCGGTAGTTACATCCGACTGAATTTCTGGACTTTGACTAATACCAAAAGCCGTAGTAGCGCCAGTTATTTGGCGATTTATACGGAGGTTATGCCCCGTCAGCGCTGTCGAGCCGATACCCAGCGCGCCTGCCATGTAGTTGTTGGCGGCGCCTTGACCGTAGAAGTTCCAGTTATTGTTAGGACTAGAAGGGACACTGCTATAAATAGCGTAGTTGTTAGTTCCTGTTGTGAAAGTAGAACCTACAATAAATCCTAATTGGTTAGTTACGGTACTGCCAGCACCTATAGTTGCACCTGTTATAGAATAATTATAAAGATTATTTACAGTGAATGCGGCAGCTTGGGTAGAAACCTGACTCTGATAAACATACGCTTCAGCTACATCTGAAAGAATAGTGAAACCGCTACGTAAACTAACTGACGTAGTAGCGCCAGTTAGTGAGCGGGCGATAACAAGGTTATTCCCTGTCAGTGCGGTAATCCCGATACCCAACGCACCCGCCATGTAGTTGTTGGCGGTGCCGGGGAGGTACAAGTTCCAGTTGTTTGCCGCTGCCGGAAGAATTGAATAAAACCCGTAGTTACTCGTCGCACCCGCAGCCGTAGAATTTACGTTGAATGCTCGCTGATCTGTAACAGTACTCCCAGCCCCTAAAGTTAAAGTTGTAGCGCTGTAGTGTACTAAAAAAGGAAGCGTAAACGCGGTGGCTTGAGTAGTGACATCAGAACGGTAAGAAGAAGCAGACCCGGTAACGTCTGACGCAACTGTGTAATCAAGGTAAACGCTAGCGCCGCTAGTGCCGCCGGTAAGTGTCCGGCTAATTCTGAGGTTACTGACACCCGGAGTAGTCGTACCGATTGAAACTCGTCCGGTTGAGTCTATCTGGAACCGGGAGGAGTCAGGGTTAGCCTCGTCCTCGACAACCAGCGCGTTACCGCTGCCAAGCTGCGTGATACGAAGAGCATCACTTGCGGAGTTAGCCGACAGAACTGTTGTACCCAGCGTCAAACCATCATTAAAGTTGTTGTTAGCCACAACGACATCTGTGCCGTTGTTGTAGACCGTCATGGTCGAGCCGTTCGGGATAACCACACCTGTCATGCCGGTTACTTTGGCAATGACAGAAAAACCGCCGGTCGTAGAATTCTTGATGATGTAGGCTTTTTGGATCGCCGGGAGTTCAAGCGTGGCCGTACCGCCCGGAGTGCCGGTCAGGTTCAGATACAGTGCACGGGCGTCCTGTGCCGCGTTGGTGTTAGTCAGCGTGAGGGTCTTGGTCAGGCCGGTGAATGCGACGGATACATAGCCGCCGATAGCCTGTTCAAGTGCGGTGCCAAGGTTAGTGTTGGTCGTAGTGCCCCACGTTCCAGCCTGTTCCCCCGTACCGATAAGCTCAATCTTGTAGCTGGAGTATGTGCTGGACATAGCCTCGTACCTATATTGGAGTCCATGTGATAGCGGGTGGAGTGACTATTGGACTCCACCCACCGATCTGGCTGTTGTTTATGTTACCCCAGCCGGGAGTCTGTGTGTCATTGACGCTCGCCCATATAACACTATAGACGATCTGGAACGCGTCATTCTGGAAAGCACTAGCCTGAAACGCACTGTCTCCGCTAGTGGCGTCAGTGGGAATGATACTCCAGTTTGGAACTTGTGCATCATTTATAACAGTCCAGACCACGCTACTTCTCCGGCTTGGTCAACGTCGCGTGAATGTCGTGGATAGCTTCTTTAAACCATGCCATAGCAAACTGCTGGAAGTCAGAGCTACGCTGAACAATAGCAGGGTGCATGCCGTTTCCCCACACTGCGATGAAATTGCAGTCATATCCATGCGGGTTTACCTCCTTATCGGTGTGGGGAGCGTTAACCATCCGCCACTCCTTGGACAAGTAGTAGAAGCCCATCTCTGAGAAAGGTTCTTTGTGGGTGGGGTCACCGTAGTACCGGGTGGACGCCCAGTGGGGGAGGATCAGGCTGCACTTGGCACCGGGAGCCATGACGCGGAACAACTCGTTGAAGAAGTGAGTACGCTCCCACTTATCGTTCAAGTTGGTCAGATGCTCCAGAAAGTGGCTGCAATGCGCCTCTTCAACAGAGTTATCCTCCCACGGCCATACCTCAGTCCCGATATCCAGCACGACATCTACGCCCTCCATCGGATACTGATCGACGCCGATAAAGCCTTCTTTCTTGTTCTTACCGCAACCCAGATCAATTTTCATAACTATCCTTTACCAAGTGAAATCTTGAATGCCGAAGGCTCCGGTCATGTCGTAATGACCTACCTTCACTGAGCAATCTATCGCGCAACGATAACCATACTTCCGCGCATCAGACCAAAAATGCAAATCTTGGGTTCCGACCCCTTCCGCCCCTGCAATCGTCTTGAACCACGGACGGCGCAGGCGCTCATCTTTGAACATGGACAACCGCCACAAATTGAACCCCATCCCGGTGCCACAGCACTCAACCAGACCACCATTCGGATCAGGGGGCTGCGGACGGAAGTTAAGAACAGGGTCTTTAGGATCACCCCAGATTTGTGGTTGACCTCCCGGCCCCTTCGTCCAATAAAGTCCCCCAATACAAGAGAACTCAGGATGAAGCTCCATCTGGTGGATCAGCTTTACCAGACCATCTGAAGGTGGGATGTTGTCGTGTTCGATGGTCAGCAGGTACTCCCACTGACTGAGATCAGGGTGCGCCAGAATCTCTTGGATAGAGTTGGAGAACGCCTCGCCTACCTCCATCCCGATAGCCGCCATGCGGTGAGCCGCTTGGTTCGGGGGGAAGATCAAGCCACAGTGAGAGAGGTAGACCTTGGTCGGGATCGTCTCCCCGGCGGGGATCAGCATGACGGTGCGCTGTTTCTTCCAACTGCCTCCTTGAATAACACGTTGTGTCGCGGCGGGAAGGTCTTGGTTATGGTGTCCGCCGTCCAACGAGACTATCTGAGGCTTCATAGACTATTAACCACCATAGTAAACAAGATATGTCTTCGCAGGGAGGGGATCTGCGGGGTCCACAACAATATAGTACCCTGAACTTATAGAATAGCAAACCAACCAGTCTTTTCCGTCTATGGTAATGATGTACATAATTAGGCAATATCTGATTGAAAAATGACGACGGGAGGACGGAACGCGTCAGCGTTGGTCCCTCGTATTTGCGAAAAGCCTATTGAGGCTGGGAAAGCCGTCGTGGTCTGGCTGTAAACCCCCATACCTAAATACAACTGGTTAGACGCAGCTTGAGCAACGCCAAACAAACCGTTGTAGTTGGAGTTAAGCGCAGACTGTCTACACTGGTTAAAAGTAGCGTTTGCGCCTGCGGAAGACGAACTTGAAACCACACCCAAGAAGTACTCACCCCGCGATAGCGTGGTTGTGTAAGGTATCGTTACTTGCCTTATACCAGAGTACAGAGAATAGCTTCCTACCGTACCGCTTAACGTAGCAGCTACAGAGGTAGAAGTACTTCCAAGAAGGGACATAGTGGACCCGTTCTGTGTGTACAACCCTACCGACATAGACACGGTATGAGAGCCGGTCGAGTTAGTGGCATTGCTGATAAGAAGTATTACACCATATTTATTAAACTGAACCGGGTTCTCAAGGTCTATATGGTCGAATATCAAAGAACCCTGACCAACAGTGCCCGCTGAATATATAGCGTCGTTGTAGTGGTTATAGCCAGAAAGAGTATAGTCGCCATGAACACTCGCCGTGATGGTCGAACCACTCAGGCCAAACGACACTCCGTTAGAGTTGCTAAATACAACCGTCTGAAGGTTGTTAGAAGTGGTTCCGGCTGAGAAGTTGACCGCGCCGCCGCCACCCGGAGCAGCTACGGATATAGCCAAACCATTGGAGTTAAGAGTAATGGAGGCGTTGGTAGCCGAAGTGCCTGTACCAGCAACAGTAACGGAACCAGACGAACCGTTGACCTGTGCAACGATGGACGTAGGAACAGTATAAGAAGCTACTACTGATCCCCCGGAGTTAGAGAACGTCACGCCATTGGAGTTGGCGAAGTTCAATGTCTGGAACGTGCTTGATCCGCCACTTGCGGAAAACGCTTGGTTGGATTGCGAGGTCAGATAGTTAGCGTTAGCCGACTGCAACGCCGTCGTGATGTTGCTGGCGAGTCCGAAGGTAATGGACGACCCGGCGGTTGAAGACGACAGACTTGAGCCTACATTAAGGCTTATCTGACCAGACGATCCGTTGACATTGGAAACGTAGGAAGTGGGGACGGTCGGGACTGTATAGCTAGCCGTGATTTGGCTGCTACCAGACATTCCAAACGTAATGCCGTTGGAGTTGACGAAGTTTATCGTGCCGCTTGTTGCAGTCTGCGTACCCGCCGCCGCTGCTATACCCCCACCGCCAGCAGCGGCAGTTAAGTAAGCGGGTACAGCTAGACTCAACCCGTTAGTAGAAAGAGTGCCCTGTACATCTGTGCCTGTAACAGTGGTAGAAGTGAATCCTGTACCGGCAAAACCTGTGGTAGCTGGGACGGTATAAGAAGCTACTACTGATCCCCCGGAGTTGGAGAACGTCACGCCATTAGAGTTGGCGAAGTTCAATGTCTGGAACGTGCTTGATCCGCCACTTGCGGAAAACGCTTGGTTGGACTGCGTGTAGCTAGCCGTGATCTGGTTACTACCAGACATCCCAAACGTGATGCCGTTGGAGTTGACGAAGTTTATCGTGCCGCTTGTTGCAGTCTGAGTGCTCGCGCCGATTGCCACTGCTTGAGCCAGTACACTGATCGTACTACCGTTAGTACTCAGGCTAATGTTGTTTCCAGCAATCAACGCGGAAGTAGCTGGAGCGGAAATAGCAATCTGGGAACCGTTAGTACCGGACAACGTGATGTTGATACCGGATAGGTTGATCGTGCTACCTGAAGCGGTCGTGTTTCCTGATGTAGCGCCAGAGAGGTTGAAGTTACCCGCACCGCCACCAGCGGCAGCGGTGAGATAGGCAGGGATAGCCATATTGAGGCCATTGGTTCCCAACGCCGCCGTAATCGCCGTACCCGCCGTGGTGGTAGAGGTAAAGCCCGTACCTGCTATAGCTCCAGAGGCTTGGGTCTGAACAGACTGCGTAGTCAAATAAGCAGGTATGCCGAGGCTCAAACCAGACGTATTCAATGTTCCTACAACAGCCGTACCCGTTGTAGTCGTGCTGGTGAAGCCGGTACGAGCTATGTTCCCGGAGGCTTGGGTCTGAACAGACTGCGTAGTCAGATAAGCAGGTACACCAAGGCTCAAACCTGCGCTGTTTTGAGTTCCTACAATGGCAGTGCCAGCAGTTGTCGTGCTGGTGAAGCCTGAGCCAACGATATTCCCGGAGGCTTGGGTCTGAACAGACTGAGAAAAGCTAGCCGTGATTTGGCTGCTACCAGACATCCCAAACGTAATGCCATTTGAATTGGCGAAGTTAACTGTGCCGGATGTCGCTGTTTGAGTGCCTGCCGCTGCGGCAATGCCCCCGCCGCCACCGCCCGTTTGATTGATAGAAATTGTTGCACCGTTTGCGTCGGTGGATTGGCTAAGCGATATGTTGTTTGTACCAACGAAGACAATCCGCGTACCGGTGATACCAGTGGAACCCGCCGTGTTACCAAGGTTGGATACACCAATAGAATAATTAGCTGCACCGGGAGCAGCGACAGACAGAGAAAGACCGTTGGAGTTAAGTGTGCCAGTGGCATTAGCTCCAGTGAAGCCTGAGCCAGCGATATTCCCGGAGGCTTGGGTCTGAACAGACTGCGTAGTCAGATAGGCGGGTACACCAAGGCTTAGACCTGACGTATTCAGCGTACCTACAATGGCAGTGCCAGCGGTTGTTGTGCTGGTAAAGCCTGTACGAGCTATGTTCCCGGAGGCCTGAGTCTGAACAGACTGCGTAGTCAGATAGGCGGGTACACCAAGACTCAAACCCGCACTGTTTTGAGTTCCTACAACAGCCGTACCCGTTGTAGTCGTACTGGTGAAGCCTGAGCCAACGATATTTCCTGAAGCCTGCGTCTGAACAGACTGAGAAAAGCTAGCCGTGATCTGGCTGCTACCAGACATCCCGAACGTAATGTTGTTGGAATTAGCAAAGTTAACTGTGCCGCTAGTTGCCGTTTGAGTGCCTGCCGCTGCGGCTACCGCCTGCGCTGAGATACCGACGCTTGAGCCAGTATTTGAGATAGTAATGTTATTGCCGTTGGACAGTGCGGAGACTGCGTAGCTAGCCGTAATCTGGTTACTACCAGACATCCCGAACGAGATACCGTTGGAATTGGCAAAGTTAACAGTACCAGAAGTCGCGGTTTGAGTACTCGCCCCGATTGCTACACCGCCACCCCCCGCGCTTGTGACAAACGCCGGTACACCCAAACTCAATCCGAGACTATTCTGCGTCCCGACAATCGCCGTACCCGTAGTTGTCGTACTGGTGAATCCTGTCCCTGCAATTCCTCCTGAAGCCTGCGTCTGAACAGACTGCGTACCGCCGCCCGTAGCATATAGAACGATGGTCTGACCTGTACCCGACAGGCTTACGTTACCCGAACCCTGAAAAACGACATTGGTCCCGCTGACCGTGCTTGCACCCAGCGTGTTGCCAGACAGGGTGTAGTACTGATTATGAGCTGAGTTCCAGTCAGACGGACGAACGATATTGGTGTTCGTCCCATCTGGGATAGCGTTTGAAAATGCGTGTGATATAGCCATGAAACATTATACCCCGGTCCAACCAACAGGTACTTCGTAATAAGGCTCAATAGCAGCAGCCACGCTAGCCATAGCATTGTTTACCAGTCTTGTATACCTTAACGTAAGATTAGTTACGTTGTAACTTGCAGCATGCGCTGCACTGCCAGTATCTGTGGTGGCTAAAATATCTACCTGATTCGCTCCGGGGGTAAGTACCGCAGTGGAACTTTGGTCCACAAAACCTATTATTGCAACGGAGTTTGCATCAGCTACTAAATTAAAAGCTGGAGGATTTACCCCCGGAAAACCGCTCTGAGCACTGGGGCAAGCACAGCTAATTTGCTTAGCCCCCGAGCAGGATAAAACAGATAACGCTGCGTTACTGCCATTAACAGCCCATGAGACAGTGTATGTCCCGCTTGTTGCGGGAAGATTTGTATCGTTCCACTCAAAAAGCGAAACGCGTAAAGCTGAACTAGATTCTGTACGCACTAATACCCCACTAACTCCATTTAGTGTCGGTACAACAGTCTGTGTGGGTACCCGCTCTTCCGTGATAAAGACAATGACTTTCCGGTTATTCCCCGCACCGTCTGTAACAACTATCGAGCAATCAATCGGATCGGTTTCGTCCGTTGTCTGGTTGGCGGTGGTTATATTTGTGATAGCCATTTACGTCCCCGCCATCAGCCGACATCCTCCGCCGTGGCGTCGGGGTGAATGAAATACCGTCCACCAGAATCTTGCGTTGTCGGCGCTCCGTACCCCGGATAGTCCGTAGCGACGATCATATCGTCCACCCAAAACATGTCAGTGCGTGACACATCGCCATCCGTCCACGGCACGCCGTTCCAATACGACCCAATGCCCCACTCCTTGAGCTTGTAAGCGCTGTTCGCCAGTGTTTTCTTTGAGTGCTGCCCGAGATAGGTGTCGTTCATCCATCCCCGTATGAATCCACCATTTGTGACGGAACTCAAGTAAATATGAACCTGTAGGCAGAACCACTCGTCACGAGGAATAACGAGCGTCGTGTTTATGTAGTCTCCTTCGGTTTGCTGGGCTTCAGATATGAGGTGATAGCCGTTGTTCAAGCCCATTGCGCGACGAGGCATTCGCAGATTCATATAAAGCCTTGCTGTGCCAGTATCTGGAGCCATTACCATCCATTTTGTATGGCCCGGCCCGTCAGCGGACTTTCCGCACGTTGCGGCATCTGCGTCATCACTACCACTAAAGCAGTAGCCCATCGGCATGGTGGACGGCAGGTAAAAATAGGCGCGATACCAGACGTTGTATCCCTCGGGGATCAGTGTCGGGAGAGTCAGGCGGCCACCAAACTCATGCGCGCCCCCACACGTTCCGGGCGGCTGGCCTAGCGACAATTGAATTCTGCCGCTTTTCGTCCCCGTCCGCGCCCGCGTGTCACTGTATGTCCAGCGTGTTTTCCCTTGGTAGGTATTCCCTACCGATCCACTGCTGAAGCTCTCTGCGACAAGAGCGGGACCATCCAAATATGCGCCGCCGCCTGCCGCCAATCCCCATCCCGGTAAAAGTATCAGGGCCACGGGTTAGCCCCGTACTACTCTGAGGATCGCCGTAGTAGATGTCGCTGCGGGGAACTGCACGGTGAACGTATTCGTCGCCGTTTTGTCTGCACCGAAGTCCAGCACGGCAACTGCCTGATTGCTCTGCGCCGTGTTGTAGATGAGACCGCCGCGAGCGGTGAAAGACGCGGGCGACCAGACAGCGTTGTTAAACGAAATGTAGGTCGTTCCGTCTGTAGTAGTCGGGCCTACCGATAAAGTAAGAGCCACGCCACCAGCCGTGTAGCCACCACCAGACACTTCGTCCGTAGTCGTGTACACAGTTGTAGAACTGTTCAGTGTTGCTGAACTTGTATATAGCGCCAGATAAAACGTCCCGGTCAGGGCTTGGGCTTGGAACGCATCTGTGGTGGTCTGTGAGATCGCCATGTCAGTTCACCGGCTGCCGGAACTGCCCAGACCGGTAAGCATCCTGACGCTCCATACCATCTCCAAGGCGTTTCGCCATAGTGAGGGCTTCTTTGTACTTCCCGTCATAGAGTTGCAGGAGGTCAGGCTCACCCTTCAGATAGGTATACGCCTCAACAAGAGAGCCATACAGGAGAACAGGATCAAAGTTGTCACCCAGCCATGTCTGCCCAGAAGCCGCCGTAGTGATCGACTCCGGGTAGAAGAAGTAGTGAAGCTCCATCGTGTAGCCCGACCCCGGTGTGGGACCAAGGATAAACGACAGTTCCGTAGGTGCCGCAGACTGCGGGCCGAACAGCGCATAGAACTTCGGCAGGCCCGTGGTAGCGGGTGAGGTATAAGCCTCACGTATGAAGTTCACATCCTTATTAAGGAGGTACGAATACTGCCCCGTACCGTCAATAACAGCGAGTGAATACACCGCCAGAAAGTCATCTGGGCAACTGAGGTATGCGTTGCCTGATGTGACCGTGCCGGTCACGTTCTTCCGCAAAGAAGGAAACTGCACCGAGTTGAAGATGCGAGTTTCCGCCTGCCGAATGAACAGCGGTATTTGCGCGGCGAACGTCGCATCTGGGTTCTCGACGTAGCCTGCTATCGCAGCCTGCAATTGCGCGTAGTTCATAAGAACTTACGCCATAGGGCCGCGAGCGGTAGTGCCCTTGGTAGCTGCGCCATTGCCGCGAGTCTTAACCCCAGTGGTCTTGATACCCTTCTGCGGGTAACCGTTTTGACCAAGGGAGTTTTTGTTCGGCTTGGGCTGGCTATAGGTTGTGGTAGCCATATCAGCCTCCCCGGCGACCAGACTTTCGGGAATCACCTTGATTAGCTATCTTGGCTCGATTACGTCCGAGCATCCGCATTTGCAGATTAGTCTTACCGCCAGCAGCGTAGCCTTTCGCCGTTTTGCCGCCACATGCCTTACCTTTCATAGTATTCTCCTATGTCACCACCACAGTAACTGACCCAAGGTGCAGAGTCAGACGAATATAGTTTGGGGTAAGAAGCTGATCTGGGTTGGTGCTCCCCCCAACAGGTGCCCAGCCCCACTGGATAATCCGGCTACCTTCACCAAGATTTCCATTAGCGAGTGTACCAGAGACTTGGTACGTTGTATCTCGTCGCGGATTCCGCAACGCCTGCGGGTCGTTTACGGGGTACATGCCCAACTGCAACTGCGGATGGTCGGGTTCCCAGCACGACGGACAGACCAGAATGTTGACGTTCTTGGTCTTGATAGTCAGGGTCTTGAGTTGCTTCAGCTTGTAGCGAAACCCACAGCGGTCACACTGTGCTATCGCTCGTTTGCCTGTCGCAAACTGATTAGCCACGGTCAGTTTCCGAACATATAGCGCGGTACAAACCGCACTGGGGCCTTCTCGCGATCTTCTTCAGAAGCGGTGTTCCACGCCTCGTCGTACTGCGCTTTGAGTACTTCCATCCGCACCATAGCGTCAGGGATTTTCATCGACAGGTAGTACGCAAGCCCACAGACCAACGCGGGAAGGAACCTGAACGGCACATCCATCGTGTTAGTAGCTGACCCGGCATCCTGCATACGCCGCAGTCGCCAGTACACAAAGGTGTACGGCTGTGAGGTATCCGGTACAGGCCACACGGTAATCTCTGGGGATTCCAACCGCTTGATCCATACTTGGATGGGCCGTCCCGTAGAGGTTTTCGTAGGGATGCTCGCGTAGGTAGACGAACTGATACGCGAGATAGTGATGTCAGCCTGAGTCGTACCACTACCGGTACGGATCACATGATCCAGAAGATCGACAGTATCAACAGGCAGGGCGTAGGTAGCCGTGCCTGCTACAAGTGGAATTGTCCCCTGCTCCAGCGTCCATAGGTTGACGCCCCGGTTGGCCCAATCCTGAAACAGCAGGTTTAAAGACCGGCGAGCGGTACGAAAGTCATAGCCCGACCGAAGCTCCGCACCACAACGCTCAAACGCCTCTTCGACTATATCGGAGAGGTCGAGGTTAAATGTAGCGGTGCCTGAAGTGGTCATAGCAACATATTCGTCGGTTTAAAAGCCGTCGTAGGCGCGGGGGTCACCGCAGGTCTAGGAGCCGTCGTCGTAGGTGAGGGAGCCGTCGCTACAGTTGTAGGTGTAGTCGGAGCTGGCTGAGTAGGCGTTGTCGGAGGCTTATAGTTTGTCGGTGGTGCGTTGGGGGTCAGGTAACCATACGGCTGCTGACGTTGCATCATGCCTGCGTAGCCACCCATCCGTTCAGCCATACCGCCGTAGCCACTCATACCGCCCATCATACCGCCCATCATACCGCCCATCATACCGCCCATCATACCGCCACCCATCTGGCGAGGCTGCATCATGCCCATGTAACCACCCATCTGGCGGGGCTGCATCATGCCCATATAACCACCGCCGTAGCCACCATAGCCACCATAGCCACCGTAGTCTCCGTAGCTGGGCATTCCGCCGTACATACTCGCCGGACTCATATATCCGCCGCCGTAGCCACCGCCCATACCACCGTAGCCACCCATACCACCGTAGCTAGGCATGGCAGCATAACCATAACCACCGTAGCCACCACCGTAGCTTTGCGGACTAGCGTAACCATAACCACCATAACCGCCGTAACTAGGCATACCGGCATAGCCGCCCATAGCGCCGTAACCGCCGTAGCTAGGCATAGCAGCATAACCTTGAGCCATCATGGGCTGTGTACCTGTTTGAGTAGGTGGAGCCGCTGACGCAGAAGCTGCGGCAGGAGAAGAAATAGACTTACCGGTAATACCTCCGCTACCGCCACCGTTAGTTGGGGCTTCTACTAGCTCGCCCGTAATCGGATTGTAGTAAGAGTTACCGCCGTCACGAGGATTAGTTTGCTTTGGAGCTATGTAAGCGTAGTCGATGCCGTACTTAGGTGACGAATAGCTTCGTCCCATCAGGTAATCAAGCATCATACTCGTGTGAGTATCAGGCATAGCCGTTATCCTTTTTTGCGAGGACGGCAGGGACCGCCTTTAGCGTAAACGTCTACTATCTGAGGCGAGTCTTTCCGACTCACGCGGGTCTTGCGTGGCTTTTTGTTTTGGGCGATATCGCCCATACCACGACAAGGACGCATTACTTCATCCTGATCATTTTGCAAGCGGTCTTACCCTTACGGGCAATGCCATCGACTTTACCGCCTTTGGCGTAGCCCATCTCCTTATGCTCCTTCTTCTCGTACTCCCGCAGTTTCTTGGGAGCACCTTTTAGAGCACGTTCTTCTTTCTTGGCGATCTTGCGGGTGTCTTTCTCTTTCCCCGCAGCCTCGCGCTTCTCATGCTTGGCAAGGCCTTTCTCGCCTTTCTTGGCGAAGTACGCCGCCATCTCGCCCGACATCTTACCCATTAGATGATCCTCCCACGGGTTTTGCCTTTCTTGGCACAGCCGTCAGCTTTTACGTGACCGCCTTTGGCGAAGCCACGTTCGCGCAACCGCTTAAATACCTCGTTATCTGGATTCCGTGACCCCAAATCAGCCATGAACTCCTTCATGCGATCTACTTTCGGTTTAGGAGCGGCTTTTGGTGCGGCTTTAGTCGGAGCATCCGCTACAGGCATAACTCGTTTCCGAGCAGTCACGCTCATCTCAGGAAGTTCTTTGTCCTGAAACTTCTTGAGTGCATTAGCAGAAACTTGACTCATGTAGTCAGGCTTACCTGCATCCCGCTTGGCTTCACCACGCTTACGCGCAGCTTCCATAGCGGCTTTGTCAGCCTGCTCCTGCTTGTACTCCGTGCGCCGGTTAAGGAAGCCAGCCACTTTGTCGCGGGCTGCTAGCGCGGGCTTTGTGTCTTTCAGTGCGTCACCAAGCTCATACGCGCCGTATATTGCGCCAGCAGGGCCAGCAAACCGTGCTGCGGTGCCAAGTGCTCCGCGACCAGCCATGCTAGCGGCGCTACGAGCAGCTTGACGTTTTGCAGCTTCGCGTGAGGCTGCTTGAGCTTCGCCTTCTACTGCGGAACTAAACGGAGCGGAAGGTTTTGGAGTGGGCTTAGGCTTAGGCTTAGGCTTGGATTTTTTCTCCTCCATGCCACTAGCGTAGTCTCCACCTCTAGGAGTACCCCCACGCATTTTTTCGCGGGGTTTACCACGTTTCTTTTCTTCCATCCCGCTTGAATAGTCACCAGCCATTGCCGTTCTCCTTAAATCATCCGGCCTTTCGTGTGGCCTTTCGTGCAGCAGCCGTCGCCGCGAACTTTGCCACCCTTCGCCATTTTCTTAGGCGGGACTTTTTTAGGTGGAGGAGCCTTGGGTTTAGGTGCGGCGGCTTTGGGTTCAGTTTCTTTAAGAACCTTGCTAGCCTCTGCTTCGCTTTCCCCGCCCGCAATTTCATCCTCAGTGAGATCGCTCATTTTGATATCGTAGGGATTCTTAGGCATTACTTTTTCCTTTTCCCGCTAGGTGTAACAGGCCAGCTTTGTCTGGCTGGCCCCGTTTTCTTCGCTGCCATCGTAGCTTTCTGCTTCGATGACATCTTCGCTGCCGCTGCCTTGGGCCTGCAAGCGGGGTAGCCGCGTTTGTCGCTGGCCCCTGACCGGCCACATTCTTTGCCAGTCTTTACATCAACCCACTGCTCACCGAACCATTTGCCAAGGCCGCCCTTAGCCACCTTTCTTCACCCGGTTGTCAGGGCCAGCCCATGACCCACCGCGCTTTTTGTACTCCTTGGACGCCCATGCGTTGGAATACGCGCTAGGGTGAACATCAAACTTGGCCTTAGCCGCCGCTTGAACACGCGACCAAAGCGCAGAATTCTTCGGCTTTGGTGAGGCCATGTCAGCAGTTCCACGCCCGAAGCGACTTATTGATCCGTGAATTCGGATCGTTTGCCGTCTTTGAGCTAGTGTTTTTCTTTTTCATGCCTTTCATCCGAGCACAAAAAGAGTCACGGCGAGGGCCACCTTCAGGCTGCGGAGCCTTCAGCCCCGGCTTACCGGGGTTGGCCTTGTTGTACGAAGCCCTGCCTTTGGCGTTCAAACCGCCAGCAGGGTTCTTACCTTCTTTGCGAGTCCAAGCGGGTGTCTTAGGCATAGAACGCAGTCACCGTGCAGCCAGACAATGTAGCGTGTACGTCTGTTTCAAACAGAATTCCGTTGTCCGGGATATAGATGGTGTTAGTCGCACCCGTACCCGCAGCCGACGCTGCTATGTCCATTTGAAGCTCAACGGTGCCAGAAGCCCCACCGTCTCGTAGAATGATACTACCTGCCGCAGCGCCAGATACAACAACGAGACTTCTGATACGCGTCCGATAGCTGACAAGTGTCCCCGTCGTACCGAGATAGACACTTTTTATGTCGGTTTGCATGCTCATAGCGTTACTCCCTGTTTAGCTATTAGGCGCTAACGGGGTTTGAGCTACCGTCATCAGCACGCTGAACGTACTGCACGTTAATGACAGCGCGGCCAACACCAGCCGCTACACCGACCGTATAACGCGCCCAAAGCTGGGTATCTGCGCTAGTGGACAGCGTAGCCCATGCCAGTACGTTCGCAATTGCCGTGGTCGAGAATCGGCCACCAGCCGTCGTTGCCGTAGCGGGGAAGAGTTGTGCGCCACCCGAAGCCGTACCGACAGAGATCGTGGAGGTCGAGCTACCGCCGGGAACGACGATCTGGTCAACAACGATGTTAATGATAGCCGCGCCTTTCGGGATGTTGCCGAACTGAACATCGACGTTACCCGCGCCAGCCGTCACGACACCAGTGTCGTAGGACTGAGTAAGAACGACAAGACCAGTATTACGGCCCTGAGCTACGGTGCCTTCGCGGATGGTGCCAGAACGAACAGGGCCGGAGAAAGTCGAAAAAGACATGATGGTTCCTCATATGCGAGTTCCCCATCCATCTGCATATAGTCTGCCGGGACAGTGCGGATGGGGCTATTTCCCCGGAGTAGGATTTTTATAACACGAAGAAGTAGACGATGCAACAACTGTAAATAAAAAAAGCCCCCACGAGGGGGGCTAAAGGTGGGAGGGAAGGACAGGAACCCCGCCCACAGGAGGACCACTCAGGTCGAACCGGGCGAACCCCAGATACCCAGCGGATCGGACCAGCCGAAGCTGTAACGCTCGCGGGCCTTGTACCGGACGTTGCCGGTGTCGAAGTCGCCGTCCATCGAAGTGCTCATGGGAGCACGGACGAAGTGCTTCAGGCCGTTGGGTACGTCAGTGGTGAGGAACCACGCGTTGGTGTCGGTCAGGAAGTGGTTGACCGTGTAGCCTTCCGGGATTGCACCCATCTGCTTCAGCGCGTTGATGTCGTTGTCGGTCGTGCTGACGCGGAGTTCCGTGTCGAGCAGTCGCTTGGCGACGAACATCAGTGCCGGAGGAATGACGAGTTTACGCGGCTTGGCTGCGATCAGCAGACCACGCTCATCGGTCCACGCTGCGATCTGGATAACCGCTGCTTCCAGAGCCGTTTCGTTCAGGTCAACACCGGTCGAGGGGCTGTTGTAGTTAACAGCACCGCTAACCAGCGGGTGACCGACGCGGCTACCGCCAGAGTTGTTACCAAACAGGGTGGTACCGTCACCGCCAAGGTAGTTGCCGTTGAACCCGTTGTTCAGGATCGACGCAGCTTTTACCTGCTTGGTGTACGCCATCGCACGGGCCAGAGCCTTGGTGTAGCGAGCCGACAGACTGTCGTAGAGGTTGTCTTCTACGGCTTCTTCGGTGATCGCAAAGCCAAGAGCAATAGTCTCGTGGGTGTAGCGAGCGGTCCACGCCTCTTGCGCGTTGTCATACGCGATAGCGGAGCCTTCCGTCTTGACCGGTGCAGCCGCGAAGCCGGAGAGTTTCGTCTCCTCTTCAAAGCTACGCTCGGACGTTTCGGTGTCATAAACTTCCTTGTGCTCTTCGCCGTAGCGCGAATACTCCATGCCGAAGAGGGCGTTGAGGCCGGGAAGAAGCTCTTTAAGGAGCTGGGAACGTGAAATAGCCATTGTTCGTTACTCCTTATACGCCGAGCGGGTTGAGGTAGGAATGAACACCTTGGTTGAACTTAACCAGAACTTCTGGGTAAGCGTCATCCGGGGTGATGATGTCCACAATCCGCATAGCCAGCGTAGTGGTCGATGCACAGGTAGCCCAGTTAGTGCCAGTATCCAGTGCGGTGTTAGCCAGACCGGTAGTGGTGCTACCAGAGAAACCCGACAGGGGTGCGTTCTGACCGATTGCACCGCGAGCGCCGTTGGTCTTGGAACCAACAACCGTCGCAGCTTGGATCGAGTAAAGCTGATCGGGATCGTCGCACACCCGGATATAGATGTCGCGGTAGCCAGCCGTGTACGCGCCGGTAGGCAGGTACTGACCGAATACCGTGTACTTCAGGGTCGGGTCGGTGTAACGAACACCTACGCAGACGCCCAGAATACCCGCCGTACCGTCAGAAGAGGTAGCCGTGTATTTTGGAGCCACGGGGGTAGCCGTGATTGCCGTGGGAACACCGTTGGTGTTCATGTAAATGACAGAACCCGTGAAGTACGCCGCAGCTACGTTGCTGGGGAGAAGATACTCACGGATTGCGCCACCGTTAAAGGCCTGTCCACCGATCAGGTTGACCGGCTTCAAGCCAAAAGGCGTTGCAGATGAAGCCATGTAAAAGTCTCCAGTTAGGTTCCGTTACCAAACCCGGTTCCGCGAGTTGTTGACGTTTTACGGTCAGAGAACAGCGGCATACGCGGGTCATTGTTACGCATAAAGTGGTTATCCACCGAATCCATTTGCCCCTGTGCTTGAGTTGCGTAGTACTCATCACGGGATTGGATCATTTCAATCGGGGCCTTGCAGAGCATGAGGCCACCGATCTCCACGTTTCCAGTAGCGGCATTCCCAAAGAGCATAAGCTCGGGATGATCCACTGCCTTCACCGGTTCCCATCCTTCCCGCAGCTTGCGCGATACGTTCGACGGATCAGCTTGCCCAAGTACATGGGTGGCTACCCACCGATAACCGTACCCCGGCTGGGGAGTTGGGTCAGGAAGCGTGCTCGGTGGTGTGTACACCATACGAACAGGCCTCTTTTCGCGTGATTCTAGTTCACGAGCCATTCTGGATTGGTCAGCCATTGCTTCTCTCCATTTTTGCCACTGCTTCAGCATATTGCTGCGGAGTCAAACCAAGACGTTTTGCTAGCGTAAGCTGCGACGTATTCAGTCTGATCTTTTTAGCTCCCGTGGAACGTGTCCCCGGTGCCACTACCGTCGCGGGCTTTTTGGAGCCATCACCAGACGGCGATCTCGTTTCTGACTCCCCAAAGAAGTCTCGAAACGTCGATCTCAAGCGGGCGTTAAGGTGCCCGAAGTATTCATCAGTGCGGGGGTCTACCCCCGAATTCACTAGCTTTTGATGCAGCCCTAGTGCAAAGCTGGTCATTTCCTCATGGCCGGGAGTCCCGAACCACTGATTCTGCGCCTGCCACCGAAGAGTCTTTTCATCGACTTGCGGTGTTTGCGGAGTCTCTTGAGGTATATTTACAGGATAATCATCAACCTGTAAAGCGATTGGATTGAAATTTCTTGCCGATTGAGCGCGGAGTTGTGCATCGGTAAGCAATTGTTGTGCTTCAAGGATCGCGTCTGTATCCCCAAGCTCATATGCTTCCTTGTACTTTTTCTTCGCCATCTCAAGCGAAGTTTCCGCAGCGGTACGTGCCGTTTCAGCAAATTGCTTGCTGCCGGTATTTACCACTTCTTTAAGCTGGCGGTTCTCACTAATAAGCTGTTGCGCGAGGCGCTCAAGCTCAAGTTTCTCCCGCATCGTGGACTCTTTTGCCCGACGCTCATCATGCCGTGCGTGAGTAAGCTCCTTGATGCGTTTCTTCACACCCTCGGAGTAATTCTCAAGCTCGTCATCAGACGGCTCTTCCACCGGACGCGCAAGCGGCTTACGCCCCCTGTCTACCTCCGGGGTATCGTCAACAATCTCCAATTCAATCTCTTCACCCGCAGCCTCGGAAGGCCGCTCTGTCTCGTCAGGAAACTTGTAGTCGTCAGCCATACATCACTCCATGCGCCATAGGCGGTTTAGTTACACAGCAACGCGGGTTATTCCGCGAGGATCAAGTACTACGGCCTCGACCTGATCATCATTGATGACCCGGAACTCTTTGCCGTAAATCTTGAAACGCGTACCGGTGTAGTTACGCACCAGCACGAAATCGCCCACCTTGCACCACGGCCCGGTAGGGAACTTGGTCTGATCCTTATAGGCGTCAGAACCCATCTTGAGGACAAACAACACCGACGTTGCGTGCTCTTCAGCCCGCATTGCAGATGAGGCTTTCAACAGCGATGTACCGTCGAATTTCTCCGATACATCCGGCACGACACACAGCAGCTTCCAACCCGTGGGGTCTGGCAGCATTGTCGCCCGTTGCTCTTCTGTTTCCGTGTCATCGGGCGTATCACGCTCAATGATCGGCTTCGGCATTGTCACGCCGTGAGGCAAGATAAAATCAGTCATCATCAGTCTCCAGTTTCTCAAGCAGGTCCATCAAGTGTCGCTCTGCCAACGCTAGGCCCTGAATCACGCCGCAGAGGTGTTTGTACGCTTCAAAAGACTGACACTGACCGGTAGCAGCGTCGTCCGCGAAGTTGTTCATATCAGCGCGTATTTTGTCTCGCAATACGCGGGCGAAGTCATTCACCATACATCAGTCCTTTTTAGCGGGGGGTTTCTTCTTGTCGGGACTCTCGGAACTCCCCGGCTCCGATTTATTGCGACTGGACTCCATGCCCAACCGCAGCCCTTCACGCATCTGGTTAGCGTCGTCCCTCTCTTTCTGGAGGCCCAACTTCAACCCTTCGCGTGTCTGATTAGCATCCTCACGTTCCTTGTCGAGGCCAAGTTTCAGTCCTTCACGGGCAAACTTGCCCTCCATCTCATCCTTTTTAAGCTCCATCGTGAGCATGGACTTCTCATACTCATGCTGCATCTGCTCACGCCGCAGCGCGAAGTCCTGCTCCATCTGCTCTCGCTTCAACTGAAGCTCCTCCATCGACCGCTGCATATCGGCCTGAACCCGCTGCCCTTGAATCTGAACCTCCTGCTGTTTGATCTGAAGCTCTTGCTGCTGCATCTGCACCACAGGGTCTTGCGCTTGCTGTTGCGCCTGCATCATCTGAGCCTGTTGTTGTGACTGCTGCAACTGCTGCTGGCTTGCTTGTGCCAGCATGGTCGAGAGAGCGACCTCCACCTCCGGCGTAAGCTGCTCCTCCTCGGGGGGCAGGGGCAGGCCAAGCTGACTCTCGATCTGCTGGCGATACTCAAACCCAACGTGGGCGGCGATGTGATCCTGCAACGCAGCCATGATCTGCTGAGCTTTCGGATTCTGCCCCATCTTCTGCTGGATCATGGGGTCTTGCATCATGGAGTTATGCACGGCGAGGTGTGCCGCGTGGTCCTGATGCCGGAACGCTTTTATCGGCTCACTCATCAACGCTCGCGCATTCTCCGTCACGGGGTCCATCGGCTTGAGGTCATTCTTCAACGGCACCAGCTTGGCTGCGTTCTTTATCCCTAGAACGTCCAGCATTCCCCGGTGAAGCTCCGGTAGGTCGTAAATATCCGGGGCCATCTGAGCCATCTGAATAACGGCCTGATACTGCACGATCCGCTGGGCCATAGTAGCCGCGTTGGGATCGGACACCGGCAGGATGTCCACGTGCTCATAGTCTTCTTTCTTCGCCTTGGGCGTACCCGTCTCAGGCTCGTAGTTGTAGGAGTCCTCCGTGTAGTCACGGATGATCTCAGCGAGGAGCTTCAACTCCTGCTTCAACGTGTAGTGAATCCGCGCCTGAACAGCGGAGAGCGGTTTAAGCTGCCGCTCCAGAATCGCCAGCGTCGTACCAACCGGGGCTTGTGACCCCATGTCACTGATCTTCACATCTGCCGTAGCGGCGAAGCGGCGACCATCCTCAATGATAGTCCCCAGCAACTGGAGCAGAGTCTGGCTAGGCTCCTTATAAGGAAGGGGCAGAATGCTATCCCGGATAGTCCCGGACCCTACGTCCACATCCCTGAACTCACCGGGGGAGATCGGCGTGTCATCTCCCTTGATCCGCAGGCTACGTGATTTGAGTCCTCCGGGGAGGTTAGCCAGCGTACCGGCGTCCACAAGCTGACGGGTCAGCGACGTAGCCGACTTGGCGAAGTTACCGATCAAGTGGAACAGGCCGAAGCCATATGAGCCAAAGCCGGGGATGTACTGATAGTGGACGAAGTGCTGACGCTTCAAGTTCAAGTCGTCTTCTTCCCGCCAGTTGCGGCGGATAGCCAGTACGTCATTAGACCCTTTGATCAGGGTGACCACATACGGCAGGGCAACGTCGTTCTCGTCCCCGTCGAGGTTCAGGTCCGCATGTGCCTCGTACAGCGTGTACCGCTCATCGTGGATGTCGCTGAACCCCGTCTCGCTGTCCTTCGCCTTCTTTATATCACTGCGGGTCTTGTCTGGGTCTGGGAGGTCAATGTCCCGGTAGAAGCCAGCCTGCTGTAACCGCTTGATTTCATTCTTGGTTTTACGCATCACGTGGGTGACGCGGTGGCACATATAGATGTCAGACACGCCGTATGGCAGCACGACATCCTCTGCCGGGATGAACACAGCGATCTGGCGACCCAGACTTGGGTCGTAATAGATTTTCTTGAACGCGGAACCCGTCGCGGGCAGGTTCCACAGCATCTTCTCATGCTCCGGGCGGTACTCGATCATCCGCTCCGTAAGCTGATAGTTCATGTCTTCTTTGACGCGGTGGGCAGCCTCTAGCTTCTCAGAGGTTTCCTTGCCAATGATCTTCGTCATCACCGGCCCGCTCGACGGGAATGTCTCCATCACCGTCTCGGCTTGGAACCTGACCACAGCCTCTGTGATCATGGGGTGGACGACGCCACAGGCCCCGCTCCACGGCTCCATCCGCTCCTCGTATTTGAGGCCCATCAACTTCAGGCCTTCAACATACGTCTCTTCCCAGTCTTTGCGACTGGCAAGATCATTCTCAATATCGCCAGCAAGTTCTTCAGCCATTGACTGAAGCGCCGACTCGTCCATTGTCTCAGCCAAGTTATCGCTGAACCCGCCACCCAGACCGTCTGCACCGGGTTCGATCTCGATCTCCATACCGTCTGCGTTTATCCGCACGGCTTCCGGGTCTTCAATCTCAATCTCCAACGCCGGGGTATCTTCGCCCAACAGATCGGCCAGCCCGGACGGGGCACGGTTCAACGCCTTGTCGATGCTCATTATCGGCTCCTCAATCTCGCCCGGTTTGTGGCGGGATTATATACATAATCTTTAACTTTTCCTCCCTTGCTCAGTTTGACAGCGCGATCTTTCGCTCGCTCTTCTGCTGTCATGCTGTCTCGGGAAGCGCCTTCAGCGGTCAGCGTACCATCTTCGCGCATATGGCCCCGCTGTATAAGAATCTTTTTAGCCATCTCCTCATCCCCGCCGACTTGTGCAGTGAGGCGTTTGAGCAGGCTGTATCGACCCATGTGCTGCTGAGTAACCATCAGTAATACGCTGCCTTTCTGGGAGCATACTGGTAAGGCAAGTCTACCTCATCTGATGGGAGAGTAATAAACCCACCTTGTCTAAACCGCATAAGGGCAAGTGTGGTGGAGTCCACCAAGTCGTCGTTTCTCCCCGCCGGGAAGTCGTTACACTCCTCCATAACCTCTCGTGCCCAGCGCCGGTCAGGTGCCCACACGATCCCTGCGGAGAACAAATCAGCCACGGCATTGACCCGACTGATCTTGTCCTGACCCTTACCCGGAGTGAACTCCCCCAGCGGTACGCCCATCCGCCGCATCTCTTGATACAGCGCGGCACCGTTGGATTTCTTCTCCACAATGAAGGCATCCGGTTCCCACTCCTTATACTCCTCCAACACCATTCTCTTTAGCTCTGGAAACTCCATACGCTTCTTTATGGCGTTTAGAAGTATTATGTTGTGGTTGTTTGTTTCTTCATTGAAGAATATCCCCCACGTAGTAAGGGCGTTGTAGTCAGCCCGGTTGGATGTCTCCTGTGCAGCATCCAGAGCCATAATAATGAAGTCACACTGAGGCGGGTCGTCCTTCTCCCATATCTGCCACCACTCCCTCTTTATTAACGCACCTTCTTCCGCCGTGGGCTGCTGCATATACTGGGCTTGCCAGTACCGGGGGTCCATGCCCGCCCGCTTCGCCATCAACTCCTCCATCGGCCAGAAATCCGGCCACAGAGGCTTATCGTTCAAGATGGCAGGGAATTCGACTACCTCCCACTCATCTGCGTCATCATTCCTCGTCATGTGGTCGATGATCTGCCCGGTCAGGTCAAGTTTTGACCACCGCGTCATCACCACGATGATGGCACCACCCGGCATCAGTCGCTGTATGGGGCCTGACTGGAACCACTCCCATGCGGGGATGAAGACATCTGGTCTTCCTTGCTTGGCTTCCTGCTCTGAGTGAGGATCATCAATAATAAATAAGTCAGCGCCGCGCCCAGCGAGAGCACCGCCCACACCAATAGCAAAATACTCCCCGTTAAAGTTAGTACCCCATCGGCTAGCCGACTTACTGTCTGCTTGAAGCTCAACTTGCGGAAAAACCTCACTGTACAGGTCGCTCCCTACCAGATTTCGTACTCGTCTACCGAAGTTCACCGCCAGATCGGCAGTGTGCGAGGCCATGATGATCTTCTTCTGAGGGAACTTCCCCAGAAACCATGCTGGGGCAAGGTAGGAAATCATCTCCGACTTGCCATGTCGGGGGGCAATGTTGACGATCACCCGCTTTTTCTTACCTGATGCAATTTCTTCAAAGATTCGGGCCAGTTTTCTGTGGTGTGGCCCCACCATATAGCCCGGATACACATGCTGAATGAAGTCCAGAAAGGACTCGCGGCTCTTCAACTGTGTAATTTGCGCCTGATACTGCTTCAAAAGCTCCGCTACACGCCGTTTTTCCTTGTCCGGGAGGGTGGGCAGGGCGTTTTTCAGCTTCTGAATGTCAGAAAGTGACAGTTTTGGGCCGATTTGGGTCGTCATTGTAGAAGATTTTGCGAACTTTCAGGTTCCACGGCGTATTCGATGTTCTCAAGCACCGACAAAAGCTCTTTCTCGACCTCTTCTATAGGCTTTATCTGGATCGTCATCTCTGTGCGCTTCTTGAAGGCATCTACGCCATCGATCTCCCCGAGCTTTGTCAGGGCTGCGATGCGATCTTTGGGCATCTGGGCGTGTTCTACTTCTTGCACCAGCTTATTAATGACGTACAACTTCAACTCAGATAGCTCATCGACCAACATACATTTGGTCTGAGCAACCATTCCGGCCAGATACGCCATTGTCTCGTTGGGGTAGCGGTTGTAATCCGGGCGATGTTTGGGGTTCTGCATCATCTGCTGCGCCAGATCGTGAGCTTCCATCCTGTGTTGGCTGCCGGGGACTACGGGCACGCCTGTGAGATCGGACAATAGCTTGATTGTCCTCACCCGCATTTCCAATTCTTCGTTCGGTGTTAACTCTGGAAAGGCTTCCGACGCTTTCTTGGGCAGCGGAATATCGTCTTCGATGTCTGGAATTAACATATCCATAGGCGAAGTATACGTCCGAATTTGGAAAGTGAAAATAAATATACAACGAAAAATGGCATGGTACCAAATCGATGACCGGGGGGTGTTTCCAGATTTGAAAAATTGTGGGGTGGTTTATGCAAATTAAAGCGTAGCGGCGCGGGCGGGACTCCGAAGCTGACATCGGGGGGTGGGGGGTGGGTGGGGTTTGCCTAGCCAAACTCGACAAATACGGCGACAGCGCCCATAGTTCACCCATCGCCTAGCACACTGCTAGGCGACGGCTCACCGTTAGCCTTCCTAACGGTAACTTGGAGAATGGACAGATGAATCAGATCAAAGTTACTACGTATGAAACCGCCGCCGCCATGTATTCGGCAGCTGGAAGGGTATTGGAGGTGATTGTGATGTTTCTCATCACACAAGGCATGTACTTCCGCCTCCCGCAGCCCGGAGAGACTCGGGCGGAATTCGGACAGAACTTCGCAGAATGGGAGAAAAACGAAAAGGCGAAGGCGAAGCGGCAGGAATCTGAGGCGAAATATAAAGAGGCAAGGTTACCGCTACTCGCCGCTGACTATGACAGTCGGCACAATGGTAAGGCGGCAACTAAAAGTCTTCCGCTAGATCGGAAGGCAATCCGCGCCCTAGCGGAGAACAGCCCGATCAAGATTGCCCGCGGCGCGATCCTCAATAATGCTCGACAGGATTGTTGGGCGCTCCGGCAAGAATGGAATCGCCTAGTGGAGCGCACCTACACAAGGCGTGACGAGTCTCTGACGACGGAAGAGAAAAAGGCCGCTGATCCGAAACCGACGAAAACGGTACGCGAGACCTTCGATGATTTCGCAAAAACCGTAGTCAGTCGGAATCAAAAAACGGAAGAGTTGAACGCAGGCGATCTGGCGGCATGGGTATCCAAGACTCGTGAGAGTCTGGTAGCAATGTTTCCGGCGCCGCTAGACCTGCCGGACACGGCGAAGGCGAAGGCGAAGGCGAAGGCGAAAGGCTAACCGTTAGGTAACCTAACGCTAACCAATGGGGCGGGCCGCGAGGCTCGCCCCTTTTTTTT